>RRZU013401720.1_pt1 | contig 24480 bp, 15 predicted proteins | sample 2165561 | NCBI WGS metagenome assembly RRZU01 (sample SAMN10456909, study PRJNA506462) | wastewater metagenome | isolation source: wastewater sludge | place: USA: Moscow, Idaho | reverse complement strand
CTTAGTGGCTTTTTTGATGCTTGGGTTATTGTTTCAAACAGTGCAGGCCACCGACTGCACCTACCGCAAAGACAGCCTCGGCAATACCCGCTACCAATGTGACGATGGCAGGAGCGGCACCCTGCGCAAAGACAGCCTCGGTAACGTCAGGGACTCACAGAGCGGCACCACCTACCGCAAAGACAGCCTCGGCAATGTTCGCAGCAGCGAAGGCACCACCTACCGCAAAGACAGTCTGGGCAATGTGCGCGTCAGCAATCCCGGTACCGGCGATACGGTCACCTGGCGTAAGGATAGCCTCGGGAACCGGCGCGCTTCTGATGGATCTGTCTGTCACACAGACTCGCTGGGTAGGCTGTGTTGTGATGGCAATAGCACTCCGCCTACCGTACTACAGGCCAAGTGACTCCAGCCTAGAACATTAGTAATGATGTGACTCAAGGCATAGAACCAGTGGGAGTGACAGTGTAAACTGGCTCGTATTAAAATTTCATAGCGTATATCATATATTTTTCATGTTTATCAAGAAGAAAGAATACAACTGCCATCTAGAACAATTTAGGCGAATTATGTATTGGAATAAGTATCCCGCGTATAAGTCACAATCAGGCATTTATACAACGCAGGTGATAAATATGCGTGGTGGAGATTAGTTGTACAAAAAACAATGCACGCAACATAATGCTCTCCCGCCGCAAAAATTTTACAGCAGCGGCAAGTCATAGATAAAAGTGGTTGATACATATGCTTACGATTGGTTCATTAGTTCGCTCTGAAAGTTTTTACGGTGTTGGCAAGGTTGTCAGTACTGACTTTGATAAATACTCTGCAACAGTTGCTTTCTTTGAATCACCAGCAAATCCATATGCACGTCAGATTGAAATTAACGTTGATACGCTGGTGATTACGGCCCTGCATGAGGAGACAGTCATTTACTGTCAACATCCCCAAAATACTCGGTGGACAAGAGCTCGTTTTGGTGGGGCGCGACCTAATGGGGATTTCTTAGTCATTTTCCGGGATGATGAGCATGCGACTATTCCAATCAATCATATTCATGTTTTGAATAAAAATCCCATTGAGCCGTTAAACCCTGCACATTTCCTAGCCTATCAGGCTAACGATGCGCCATTTTTCTTTCCCCGCAGGCAAGATTTCATTGACTCATATATTCAGCAGCGTGCCGCATGCCTAGGTATTGCATCACTTTCAAGTAGTGCTGTAGAACTTGAGCCTCATCAATTAGCCGTCGTAAAACGTGTCTTACAAGATGATATACCCAAATACATCCTTGCTGATGAAGTTGGCTTGGGGAAAACAATTGAAGCTGGAATGATTATTCGTGAACATGCTTTAGAGAAAGAAGGACACGCGAGTATGCTCGTTGCAGTACCTTCATCACTGGTTGAACAGTGGACCAAGGAACTAGGTGAACGCTTCCAGTTAAAACAAATAATTACCTCTGTTACCGCAGCGTTTGAATCAATTATTAAAAATAAATGTGCTGAGGGAATTGTTATTTGTAGTTACGATGAGGCTTGCTTCCTTTTAGATAAAGGATTTAAGCCCTCATTAGTAACAATTGATGAAGTTCACCAAATTGCTTCATGGCCTTGGTCTGACGATACCGATGAAGTTAGTAATTTTCATTTGATTTCAGATGCGTGTAAGTTTTCCACCTACGTGTTGCTACTAACTGGTACACCTTTACACGGCCATGAACGAAATTTCTTGTCGATGCTTCACTGTATCAATCCGGATGCATACCAGGTTGACGAAACACATTTGCTGGCGTTTACCGAACTGGTGAAAAACCGCGAAAGTCTTGGAGGAGTGTTCTCAGCCTTGGTTCCCTCCGTTTCCAACATCAGCCTTCGTCGCAATCTTGATGAACTGCTTGCGCTATTTCCAGATGACTGCGATTTATCAGTTCTGTGTCAAAACCTGTTTCCCCTAATTGGCCGCTTTACTCCGCCCTCGCCTGAACGTGAGGCAGGCATTCGGTCTATTCGATTGCATCTAGGCGAACGCTACCGTATCCACCATCGCTTACTAAGAAACCGTCGTCAGGTTTCCCTGAGTCAGGACGAAAGTAAAAACCTCAACCTGGACCTTCTCTTTCCCGGCCTGAACGGTGTGATCGAGTGCCATTGGCACACTGAAGGGTTGACGCTGGATGAACTACTGGAAGAATATCGTGCCCTTGCTTCACTGCCGCAGAATAAACACTGGTTGCTGAAAGAAGCGAACTATATCACCTGGATTGACGATCTTTTTTCCAGCCCCCTTTGCGTAATGCAGCATGCCAAAGCCTTACTCACCTCTAGTTCACCGACTCCCGATGAACAGGCTTTACTGGAGCACATCGTTGCGACGGCCAAAAACGAACTGCGGGTCATCGACAACACGCTAGTTACAGCCCTCAATGACTGGTTGCAGAAGTTCCCGGAGGGCAAAGCAATTGTGTTCTGCGACCGCCCGGAACTTGCGCAGCACCTTTTGGTCAAGCTGAGCATCATGCTGGATCACCCGATTGAGTGCTACCAGCCTGGCCAGCCATTGCAATTTACCCAACAGCAAAACCCTGTGCGGGTTCTTTTGTGCGATAAAAGCGGCGAGGATGGTCTGAATCTTCACGGCGGGCGTCGCCTGGCCGTTCACTATGGCTTACCGCGTTCCTGCAGTCGCATCGAGCAACGTCTTGGCCGGCTGAATCGCTATAGCGCCAACCTACGGGGCATCAAGCCCATTCAAAGCCTGATCCTGAAAAACAATGCGACTCATGGATTACGTAATCGCTGGGCTGAGATTCTGGTGCAGAGCATCGGCGTCTTTAACAACACCATTGCCAGCCTACAATTCGTGCTGGATGAGTATATTGGGGGCGCTTGGGGCCGACTGTATCAGGAAGGGCCGCAGGTTCTGGAGAACCTTGCTGCCGAACTGCCCGGTGAGCACGGCGTGCTGACCAGAGAAGCCAATAAAATCAACATGCAGGAAAAGCTGCTAGCCATGGATGAGGAGGTTGCACAAGCTGCACTCTTTGCTCAGCGTCTAAGTAATGAAGACCTTCTCGCCGTAGAGCAGTGTAAGGCGCTGACACCTTGGATTACTCAAGGATTGCGTTTTCGCCATGTGGGGAATGCTGAAGAGGGGATGCGGTTCCGTTTTGAACTCGGCGAGCGTAACTCGGGCACCTTGGTGGACTTTAAAACTTTCCTGACAACCTGCATGCTCAGTTTCGATAAGGATGGAGGTAACCCGCCATCAACGTATCTGATGAGCGCGGGGCGCATCCCTGCCATCAACGGAACAACAGTTTATCCGTTGCGTTACGGCCAACCCTTTGTTGACTCCGTATGGCGCCTTTTGAATAAGGATGCGCGAGGCAGTTCAATGGCCATCCTGCGCGTTGTACCCGCTTCACTGAATGATCCTCGCTATTTCTTCCAAATGAGTTGGTTGGTCACCCACTGCAATCCACTCAGCGATTACGCACAAATCCGAAAAGGTGATGAGAATCATCCACCCTACATTTTGAAGGAGTGGTTGACGATTGATGGAACCGTAGTTACCAATTCACAGATTATTGAGTTGCTTAATAAAGAATACAGTAACAACGAATCGCCTCAAAAAAATTATGTCGACCTCAATCTACGGCCTAGCTTATGGCAAGAAATTGAGGAATTGGTCTCCCCGGATGACTGGAAGGAAATGGTAGAACGGGTATACGGGAAATCGTTGGAAAAACTTCGTGAACAAACTGGCAGTGAAAGCTTCCTGCAACTAATGGCAATGAAAGGCGTTATCGTTTGTAGCAGAAATATTTTAGCAGGAGTTGCTTGATGGAAGAACAATGGTCGCGCCTGCAGCAGGCATTAGCAACATGTTTTAATGACGATGTCACTTTCAAGGATGGTATTGAGAACCCCTTTTTGCTGCGGTTAATGAATATCGTTACCGACGCCTCAGCAAAAACAAGTGATATTTTTGCTGGTTATGTCGATGCACTCCGCACGGCACAGGCAAACGGCATCGACAACCCTTGGCTTCCCTCTCCCCCTTCATTGACGGAGTTGCCAGATCCTCGCTGGGGGCTGGAAAAAAACGTCGCTGGGCAGACGCTGTCACTCTCTGCTGAAGTTGACCTGACGAGCACCAAAGCCACCTACCAACTCAGAACTCGACGTAATTTATTGCAGCCGGAGATAGATCCTGCCCTCAAAAATCTGCTGGTCGACACGCCCCATACGCACTATCGCGGCTTCGGACAGCAGGCAGCGATTCGCACGTTGCTCACCTCAGACATCAACAGCACCCTGGTGGTTAATCTTCCCACTAGTTGCGGTAAGAGTCTCATCACGCAAATCCAGGCTATCAGTGCACCATTGGGTTCGTTAACGCTGGTTATTGTCCCAACGGTTGCTCTCGCAATTGAACAGGCGGATTTTATGCGAGATATGCTGCGTCAGGCCGAGCAAGATCACGGCGGGAACTACGCGTGGGTCGGCGGCCAGGATCAGACAACTCGCCAGACGTTGAAAGAACGGTTGAAAAACGGCTCACAGCGGGTTTTGTTTTGCTCACCTGAGGCAGCCAAATCGTCGTTGGTTCCGGTGCTGTTTGAGTTGGCAAAAAATAACCTGATTAGTGCAGTTGTTATCGACGAAGCACATCTTATCGACCAATGGGGTGCTGAATTCCGCCCGGATTTTCAGCTGATCGCGCCACTTATTCGCTCATTAAAAGCACAATTCGGATGCCGGTTTCGTACTCTGCTGCTCTCTGCGACCTGGAACCAGAGTACCCGTGATGTTATCGTTGAGCAGTTCCGTGCAGATGACAGCGAACTCATTGAGATTACGGCGAACTTCCTGCGTCCCGAACCTGAATATTTCATTCATGCCGAGCCCAATCCTGAAGCACACCAGCAGCGCGTTGAGCGACTGTTGATGACGCTTCCACGTCCGCTCATTCTATATTGCACCACTCAGGAAGAAGCGGAAAACTGGCATCGCCGACTTCAGGTACAGCATTACCAGCGTGTTGGTCTGTTCCATGGAGACACGGAAGTCCTAGATCGAAAAAAGCTGATTTCACAATGGGCAAGTGATCAACTGGACATCATGATTGCCACCTCGGCATTTGGTGTAGGCATGAACAAGAGCAACGTCCGTACGGTCATTCATGCAGCCATTCCAGAAAATATCGATCGCTATTATCAGGAGTGCGGACGTGCCGGGCGTGATGGCAAAGCCTGTCAGGCGCATCTGGTCTGGCACCGCGAACAAATGGAAACCGCAGAAAGTCTCTCGGTCGAAAAACTGATCAGCGTCGAAAAAGGCTTCTTGCGTTGGAAGGCTATGTTTGAACAACGCCAGCCAAGCGATATCGCCAGTTATTGCATCTCGCTGGATACCAAACCCGATCACGTCGACTATCAGGGCAACCGGAATCAGGCCTGGAATCGCAGAACTCTGTTGCTGATGCAGCGCACCGGGCTGATTGAACTGGTATTCGCCGCACCGGACCTTCCTCACTGGCTTCGGGAAAGTAGGGACGAAAATGATCAGGTAGTCCGCGACTGGTTTGCCAGTTATTACAGCAAAGTGCATATTCGTCACTGCAACGATTTGCACCACTCTGAAGAGTACTGGAACACCTTTGTTGATAAGGCTCGGCACGAGGAACTGAGCAAGCGACGCACCGCCTTTGACCTGCTGAAAATGTGTATCCTCGCTCCCCGCCCTTCTCTGTGTCAAATATTCAGAAAATTTTATATTTATCAGCACCATGCACCAGAGTTGACCTGTGGCGGCTGTCCGGGCTGTCGGGCTCAGGGCAAGACCTCATTTTCTCCCACCGTCGGGGCTGATGTAAAAGTTTTGCAAGCAACACCGAAGAAAAGAGCACGCTTCGTTGGTGCAGAGAAGAAAGTGTATTACAAGGAGGATTTGGATATTCGAACTCTGCTGTCAGAACTTCGTGTGCCACTTCGCCAACTGATCGGCTCCGGTGATTATGAGACGATTCGAGCAGAAAAAGCCGATTTCAGCTATCTGGGACGCGCCCTAGATTCCGTCTCCCCCTTCTGGTGCGTACAAAAAATGGCTGCGCCAACCTCAGACAGTGCGGAAATTGTGATTGTGGCCAATACCGCCACGGCGCTACCGGCACTGCCAGCGTCGCGCTATGAACGTATCATCATCGCCCCGCAGCATTTGTTAGACCCACAGCATCCTTACAGAAAATGGTGGGACAGCGCAGGAAACGCGCAGTCCCTGGACACTTTTATCAGGCAACTACAGCATGTCAATCATCAATAACGCAAACCCCGGAAGCAGCCTGGTGCTGATCCCCCTGTTTGATCGCATTGTACAAAACGCCCCGGTACCACTTTCTCTGGAGGAGATTGTGGATCGTTATCGCCCCAACAGCCTGCCCGCTAACGATAATGCCTGGGGAAAAGTCAGAGAGAACCTCACCTTTTGGTGCAGCCTGAAACTTTGGCCGATGGAAGAGGGAATGCTCCTGCCGCAACCAGATGAGTCTCACCCTCTCTATCAGCGAGTGCTGCAGTGCACCATTGAAGCATGTAAAGGAAAAGGCATCACCGAAGGCAACGAATGTGAACCCCTATGGCGGGTGTTAACATGCTTGATGAGTCTCCAGCAGCATTCGTTGGGTGGCAAGGAACCGTTGACTCTTGGCCTCATTACCGAAAAAGTGCAGCGGTGGCTTCCAAATGAAACCATCAACAACAATACCGAAAAGATGGTCAGGGAATACGGGCGTTATCTCGGTTTTCTAGAACTGGCTCCAAACCAACATTATTACACAGACCCGACCCGGGCAATTCAGTGTTTCTTGCCGCAAATTTTTGGCGAGCAAAAAAACCTACCCATCAAAATTTTTATGGCCAACATGGCTGAAGTGATGCCGATGATGGATGGCGGTGAGTTCAGAGTGAAAATACAGGAAATCATGGCTGAACGAGGTTGGTCTGCGCCGGAAGGTCAAAATATCAGTACCAGTACTTCGCTTGCACTACGTCGTTTGGAGATCAGCCAGAAGATTCAGTTGATCACTGGAAGTGATGACGCCGCATCGTTACTGCTACAACTGCCCGGTGGTGAAATCCGCCCAGTCAGCCAAGTCAGCATCAGGGAGGGCGCGTAATGAGCATCATGAATTATTGGCCATCCCATGAAAACATCGTGCAGTGCATTCGTAATGAAGCTGAGGAGTTGCAGGATGATGTGCTGCTGGCGGTACATGAACCGATGGTCCTCACCCGCCGCGACGTCAACAACAATCAGGAACTTTTCCGCGATGAGGATCTGTTTATTCAGTTACTCAGCACCGAGCGCGCCATCCCTCTGATTGGTCGTTCGGGGATGGGAAAATCGCATCTAGTGCGCTGGTTGGACTGTCGTCTCAAAAGCTACCTCCAGGCAAATGGCCTGCTTGAACAGTGGGAAGTTATTCGTATTCCGAAAAATGCCAGCCTGCGTCAGGTGCTGTTGCTGATCCTGAGAAACCTGCACGGCGGTCTTTTTGATGACGCGCGTAAACGCGTTGACGATGTGGCCCAGGCGCACTCCGCCAAAGATCTCGCTGACCTACTGCTGACGATGATGTCGCACCAGTTGCAGAGTATGTATGAACAGGCGATGGCGGAGGGCATGGAGTACGAATCGCAAGGGAAAGAGATTCCAGTGGAACGTCTGGGCCGGCTGGAGGCCATTATCGAAGAAGTCGAAAACGGCATTGGCAACCTGATCACCGACCCTAACTTCAAGCTGAATTTGCTAAAGCCACAGCATTGCATCTACAGACGAGCTAGTCGCATGAGCGATGGACTTAAGGAAGGTGATGAGGAGCACGATAACTATGAACTGGTGCCTGCCGACCTATTCTTTCAAGACAACATTGATGACCTGTCGTCGCTTGCCCGCGAATACGTTCGCCATTCGCGTATCGATGAGTATGACAACGAAAAGGCCCGCGCTCAGGCGGTTGGGGTGCTGAATGAGGCTATGCATGTGGCGCTGAAGTCACTGTTTGCCAAACTCTTTACCTTCAACGGCGGTAACTTCCAGGAACTGTTTCAGGAGATCCGCCGCGAACTGCTCGCGCAGGATCGTCGCCTGGTTATTCTGGTGGAAGATATGGCAGCCATTTCGGCGATCGAAGATGTGCTGGTAGACAGTTTGATCGAAGAAGGAATTCGTGACGGAGTGAAAACGCTCTGCCCGGTTCACTCGGTCATCGCGGTCACCGACAACTATCCGGGCTATAAGCGTCGTCAGGAAACGCTGATGACGCGCGCAGGTTATGAATGGATCATTGAAAGCATCGGCAGAGACGACAACGAAGAACGTATTGTGTCGCTGTGTGGCCGTTACCTTAATGCGGCACGTCATGGCGCAGCAGCCCTGAAGCAGTCGCGGGGGCTGGGGCTCGCTGAATGGCCGCCCGTTTGGCAGGATGAAGAAACACCTGAATGGCTGGCGGATTTTGGCAGTACAGCCAAACAGGGGGTTCCGTTGTTCCCCTTTAACCGCAACGCCATCCGGGCACTGGCGGTGAAAAATTGTCGCGACAGTAGTGGTCAGCTCGTTTTTAATCCGCGAATTGTGATTAACCGCATCCTACTGGATATCCTGCGCGATTGCCGTGTAGAAGCGGAACGCGGTTCGTTTCCACCACCTAATCTTGCCGGCATTACCGCTGACGCTGAAATTCAATCCAAAATCAATCAGTTAACCATCAACAGAGTTGCCAGCGCAGCGTCGTTGACCGCGCTCTGGGGCTACGGCTGTGACTCCTGGGATGAAATTAGCAAGCAACTCCCGCAGGGAGTAGCCAAAGCCTTTGGCCTGGAAGAATTAGCCGCGGGCCTGAGTGGCAAAAAACCACTTTCGATGATCGAAGAGAACCCCCCCCGGACAACCAATAAAACCGATCTGGGGGATCTGCAGAAAAAAAACTCTGTTACTGACAAGAAAAAACCGGAGAAATTAGAAGAGAGCGAAACCACCACAGCGCTGCCTTTTGTCAGGCACCTCAAAGCCTGGGTCAACAATAAAGTCGTTTTGCCTCAGGACGTTGCCCGTGATCTGCGCGCCGGGCTTAACCGTTGTTATGAGCTCTACGCTCAGACGGAGTTCTTCAGCATGGTCGACAGACCGTCGTTGCTTGAGCGTATTATTCCTCTGATTAGCCTGCCACTGGCGGCTTCCGATCCTTCGAACTTCATTGTGAAATTCTACGATCGTAAAGACCTCGACGATCCGTTACGCAGAATCGAGATCTTTAATGTGTCTCAGGCGGTGCTACGCATTCAGCATTACGACAGCCTTGGGAAGGGGTTCAACTACCCTGAGGCGCTGGAAGACTATGCCCATTATGAAAACTTTGTCAGTTGGTGGGTACCGCAGGCTACCGAGATTGCAGTCAATCATGCCCGTGCTCGGAAACTGAAACCCGCGCTGCACAATCATTATCAAAAAGCGCTGCTGCTGGGTCTGTTAACGGGAAAAGAGAATCCGGCAGAACTGGTTGATACGCTTTGCCTGACCCAGAAAGGGGTTGGCAGAATTGAGGGGAGACCCCGGGGACGTACGCCAGACACCAATCCTTCCGACCTCTGTTTCTACGGACTCGAAGCCAACCAGAAACCTCACACCAGCGCTAAAGTTGCTGAAACGCGACAAACAGCCCTCCAGGGCTGGGACAAGGCGCGGGACGCATGGCTTGCTCAGGTTGCAGTCCCTGAACTGAGTTCTGGGCTCTCTTCCGCCCGAGCCCTTGAGGCCGATGTCGTCACCATGGCGCTCAAAGAGATCCGAAGGGAGCCGATTGGTGCGGAAGTGCAACGCGCTGCAGAGGCGGCCCGTAGAGAGATTGCGTTGACGATCGAGAATGCACAACTCTTTGCAAATGTGAAAAATCAGGATGAGCTCATTGCCCTTCTCGATGACTGGCTGGCGTTCATTGAAGCTGTTCGTGCCCCATACTACCCGGCGGAAAGCGATCAGGTCAGGAATTCAATCTGGCTGATGGGTGAAATTGAGGCATTAAAAGTGGATGTCGAAGCCAGCCTGAACACCTTGATGACACTCAATTCCTTTGTCAGACAAAAGGATACCTACATGCTGTGGCATGATATTACCCACCTTGACGGTGATGTCGTCCATCGTATTGGCAACCTTCTTGCTCAATGGCAGAGCATTCAATCGAAAATCCGTTTTACGCTTCAGCAAATAAATAGTAGGGGCGACGCGCCAAAGTTGGAGAGTGCCCGCAAGCAGGTTGAAGAGCGACTGAAAAATCTGGCCACTGATATCAGCGCCTCTGGAGTCAATGAATGATTACGTTACGCCAACAACTTGTAGAGCTGCAGCAGCAACTGGATCTGAGCATTCAGGCGAGTAAAGCCACGCTGATTATTGAGAAATGCGGTGTAGTGCTATCAAAAACCGAAACGGTCGCCGGGCATTATGGTCGTCTGAAATTCCAGTACCCGGCCTTACAGTGTTTGCCGCCAGAATTGAGAGTCATTTGGAGTGAATATCAGCGCAATGAGCTAAAAATCGCGGCAAACAGCGTCAATAATCTGCTGTCCCAGTGGAGTCGCTGGCTAAATAGTCAGACTCAGGCTGCTGCTGCCATCGATGCGCAAAACCCTGATGAAACGTTGGACGAAGAGGTAGAAGAGATAGCCGCACGGGAACCTACGGCATATGACATCATTCAGAATGACTCCTTAACCAACTGCATGAACCTGACGCTCAGTTTGCATAGAACACTGAGCGACCAACTGAAAAGCGCATGGGAAGAGTGGTTGCAGGTACTACATCAACAGATTCATGTTGACAGCAAAACCCTCGAAGCTCAGCAGAAAGTCGGAAAACTAAAAGAAGTTGCCGACGAATACCTAAGCGTACGCAACACGTTTGATGTCCTGATCCAGTCTTTGCCTGAAAACGGCGAAAGCATTACGAATATCCAGGCAATGGCGGATCACCTAAACACCCTGCGCAGCATGATGAAAACCGACTGGCCTGAAGCTGTGCAGCACTTCTTTGACCGTATTAACGGCCCGCTGCACGGCAAACCAACTCTCAGCGCGCTGACGCCGGAAGTGCTGAATTGGCTGCATGATGAAGATATGTTGGAAGACTTTGTTATCACAAGGAAATAGTGGCATGACTGCAGAGGATTTAACCCGTCTACATGCGGCGCTGGACGTACTCGAAGGGCGAGAAGCCGAACTACTGGTCTGGGGAGACACGGAAGGCGCCTTTACGGATGCGGATATTCTGTCCCTGTTCGCCCACCATTTTCCCGATGAGAATGGCAAAGTGCTGATGCAGGATCTACAAGACGCCGCGATGTTGTTTAGCATCCCCAATACTCAGGGAATGAGGCTTTATCGCACGCGTATGGCGGAATCTGTCCATCTTTTTCGCCATCAGCGCCAGTGGTTTCGCGGCCAGCAACTGAGTCACACCCGGACGTTGGTGGCCGACTATCGCTTTATCCGCCGCCCACGCAGTTATCCCGCAAGGATACATCCGGCTGAAGAGGTGCTGAACCAGTGGTCCGACGTTGAGTGGATGAACGACATCAAGCGTCAGGCCTTACGGGCGCTGATAGGTGATTTCTCCATCGCAGGTTTTCAGTCCCGGGCGACAGCTCGCATCCTGCGCGCGTGGGATTTTCACAGCGGCCATACGCACATCAAAGAACCTACGGCCACCATCGTTTGTGCAGGCACAGGCAGCGGTAAAACGCTGGCATTTTATCTGCCAGCGCTGACTTCACTCATCAATGACCTGCAGCGCGATCGCTCGACGCGAGTCCGCACGCTGGCTCTGTATCCCCGTAATGAACTGCTCAAAGATCAGTTTATGGAGACTTGGGGAAAATGCCGTGAAGTGGACAATCAGGCGGTTAAACTTTCCGGGCGTAAAATCCGCATTGGAGCTTACTTTGGCGATACGCCTTACAGTGCTCAAAAAGTGGCTACCGATAAAAAAGATCAGGATCTTCCTTTCGGCTTTCTGCGCTGTAACACGCCCAAATGCCAAGGCGAAATGCGCTGGAAAGCCGAGGATATCCGCCATGGCAAAGAGATACTGCGCTGTACGCACTGTACACACAGCGTGGGTGAAGATGAGGTGGCTCTCACTAGAGTCTCACTGATGAGCAGTCCGCCAGATATTTTGTTCACCACCACTGAAATGCTTAACCAGCACCTCGGCAACAACAAAGCCAACCACCTGTTTGGCATAGGCATAAATGTGATTGCGCCGCCAGTGGTGCTGCTCGATGAGGTTCATACTTACTCTGGCAATAGCGGAGCACAAACTGCCTATCTGTTGCGACGCTGGATGCAACTGGCGCGCTGTCGCCCGCACTTTGTCGGCCTATCTGCAACCCTTAGTGATGCAGAACGTTTCTTCGCAGATCTTGTGGGTGCCAACAAAAAACATGTCATGCTGATTGAGCCCGCTTTCCAAGAGATGGTGGATGAAGGGGCTGAGTACCTGCTGGCACTGCGTGGCGATCCTGTTTCGCAAACGGCGCTGCTTTCTACCACTATCCAGACCAGCATGCTGGCCCGTCGGATCATGGATACCCGTAAAGCCAGATCGCAGGGTACCTGGGGACGCAAAACATTTGTCTTTACCGACGATCTGGATATCAATAACCGCCTGTATCATCAACTTTGCGACGCCGAGGGGTGGCGTACACGTGGGCAGCAGCTGGTTCCAAATGAAACCCCTCTGGCGGCGCAGCGTAACGAAAGCAATGGGGTAGCCGATGCGCTAACTCTCGCTGGTCAAAACTGGCGAATGCCTATCGATATTGGGCACCCTCTTGATAATCTCGATAGAGCCATTGTGGCGAGAACTTCAAGCCAGGATGCTGGGGTGAATCCCAAAGCTGAAGTGGTCGTCGCTACAGCCTCGCTGGAAGTCGGTTTTAACGATCCCTCCGTCGGCGTTGTCATTCAACACAAAGCACCGCGCAATGTCGCTTCTTATCTTCAGCGCAAAGGCCGCGCCGGTCGTTCCAGAACGATGCGCCCCTGGATGATCGTGGTACTGTCGGAATTCGGTCGTGACCGCGTGGTGTATCAGCGCTATGAAGAATTGGTGGCGCCAGAAATAAAGAGCCAGTCGCTGCCACTTGGCAATATCCATATTCAGAAAATGCAGGCGGCAATGGCGACGCTGGACTGGCTGAGCATCAAGATCGCCAAAAGTAATATCTGGTCACTGCTGAACAATCCGCCCAAAAGCGCAGTGCAGCACGGGCAACTGGAACGCATGCTCAACCTGATTTCCGCCGTGCTGGAACAAAATACTTGGCAACAAGAGTTGGAACAGTACTTATTCTACGCGCTCAAAATCACCGAGTCGCAACTTCAGCGCGTCATGTGGTCGCCGCCGCGTTCCATTATGATGGAATTGCTACCGACTCTGAAACGCCAATTGACGACCCAGTGGTCGCTGATGGGCATCCCCGGTGCAGACAGAACAGCGGGTCGCTCTCCGCTACCTTCATTTATTCCGGCAGCCCTCTTCAGTGAACTGAACTTACCTGAGTTGGGCATCCAGCTCGAGCGTCGTTTTACAAAACATGAATACTTACCGTTCATTCAGGGGTTGAAGGAGTTTGCTCCGGGCCGTATCTCCAAACGCTACGCCACTTATTCCGATCTGGAAGCCGACTGGCTGGTGCCGAAAAATTTTGTTCCATTGATGGACGAGGTATCGGAAGTCGATTTCGACATCAATGAAGCATTTGGCGAAACCTGGCAACCAGAGTGTCTGATTGGACGACCGGATGCACCACCGCTGAGGGTGATTCGGCCTTTACAGGTTCACACCCGAGCTCTTGATTTCAAACAAAATCTGACCGAGAAAAGCAACTCGCAGTTGCAATGGCACACCCACTTTGCCGCTGACGCCCAGGCTGAAGCGATGGCGATTCCCTCCGGGCCATGGGCGTCAGCGTTGCAGTCAGTGACTTTTTATACCCACCAGCATATGACGCCGCTTGAGTTAACGCGTTATACCACCACAGCAAGCGCTTCGCTTCGCAGTAAAAGAAAACAAAGAGCATGGGTGAACTTCAGATGGGTTGATAATGGTCAGCATGTGGGCGTGGGCGCTCGCCAGTGGGTCGATGGCATGAAACTGTGCTTCACACTGTCTGAAATGTTGAATAAAGAGGCGATGAGAGATGCTCGGTTATCAGGCTCACTGAGGACGCTATATTTTCACCACTGTATTCGTCGTGAGGCAAAATTCGAAAACGACAGTTTCACCGCTGACTGGGTCTTTGAATGCTATCTGGCAGCGTTGACGAAAGAGATTGCCAACCACCACACAGTATCAGACGCACTTCAGGCGCTGCAAACACATGAGGGTAGAGAGTCGCTGGCGAGCATTGCTGATTCGCTGTTTCAGGCGGAGAACATTTTTGAAAATAATGATGAATGTGACAACAATGCAGAGCGCCAAGAGTTGCAGCAGCAACTGAGAAGCTTGTTTAAAGATCCAAAACTGATAGGGATGCTTGATAGGCATAGCGCAGTTTTCACCGACGAACTCAGCGAAAATCCCCATTTTTGTCAGTGGTTGCAGACACTGCTGATCAATACTTTATCCGGCGCAGTCAAACACACCAGCCAACTGCTGCTTCCTGACGTGGACGAGCGGGGACTACTCGTCGATGCCGTGCTCCACGGAGAGCAACTCGAGGTCTGGCTGACCGAATCTGAGCCTGGTGGTTGCGGGATCATCACTCGCTTCGAAGAGGCGTTCCATAACGATCCGGTCGCCGTACTGAATCTGTTCATCCGCAGTTTTGCGGCCAGTGACTATGAACAGATTGATGACGATCTCTTCGAGTTGCTTTCACAACTTCCATCAAACGAAGTTCTACGACTGGCGCTGAGTGACTTGCGCAATGCTGGCAGTCATCAGGCGCGCAGGGCGGCAAACGGGCAATTGCGTGCGCAACTTAAAAAGCAAGGGTTTGCCCTTTCCCATAGCTTTATGTCCGTGCTACACACCCGAATCCTACGACCAGGAAGCCAGGCGTCTCATGACGAACAACTGCTCGAGCATCTTCGCAAATGGCGGGAACTGGAGGCGAAAGCAGGCTATGAAATCAGCCTCAATATCTTCGCTCATACGCAGGCCACACAGGAGTTGCCTAGCGCAAACGTCACCAAAATATTTAACCGTTTTTGCCAGATTCAGGGCAGGCTCTGGCAACGGGGTAATACGCTTCGCCAGTCAATACTCAGCTACTACAATCCGTTCGATAATGGACCGAAACTGACGGAAAGGCTGCTGCTCAGCACGCTTTTCCAGCAGTCAGCGACTCAAATTAAGGTGACCGACAGCGATTGGTTGCAGCAAATCCACGCAACGATAGCCCGCGAAGGATTCGCTGAACTGCTGATCCCTCGAGAAGGCCGCCATCAAATTGTACAGACTATCTCTACGCTACAGACGAACCCGGTGGAGTATTTCGGCCTGCATCTTTATCCACGACTTGGATCGATTGACTATCAGAGCGGCAATATCGTCTTGCGAATTGAACTTGCGGAAGCCCTGCAGTAAGGAGCATATGGAATGGAAGAACAACGACAAATATTTCTCCATGGGCCTCTCGGACAACGGCAACTACGTGAGGTTCTGAGCGCGCAGTTTTGTGGGCTTATTTTGTATCCAGAAATTATCTGGTTGATTTCACCATGGATGAGCGATTTCGATGTCATTGATAATCGGGGGGGGCAATGGAACTTTCTTGACCCTTCTTGGGGGGCTAGGATGATCAGTTTTCAGGAGGTTCTAGCCACCGCAGTAAATAATGGTTGCCCACTGCGGATTGTCACTCGTCCTGATAACATAAGCAAAGTATTCATAGAGCGTATGCGGGCACGACTCTCACCAGATCACGATATGCAGTACAAATATCATGAAAACTTGCATGCTAAAGGCATGCTGACGGCAAATTTCTTCCTGAAAGGTTCAATGAACTACACCTGGAGTGGCGCGAACCTCAATGACGAGCATTTACTGTTTACGATAAATAAGGCAGCGATATCTGATGCTTTGATTGAATTCAGCGGGAATTATGCCTTTGGAGATACCAATGATTAACGTTCCTCACTGGTTAACGATGTTCTTTGGCGCTGGAAACCTTCTTTGCATAGATAAATTGTTGGGCGAGAATGAAAATTCTTATCCTGATGATCTAAAGATTGTTTTACTTCCACTACTTGAGAGTGCCCTGGACGGTCAGTGGCCGATAATCCTCCCGTGGTGTGATAAACAGCATTGGGTCTTCTTCGCTGCAAGTGAGAATGAACGCGCTATGCTGGAACTAAGTAATGTGCTCAAAGCCAGGTTTGGATCTGCTGATGTCATACCAGACCAGCGAGTTGTGCTTGCTCCAAGCGAGGGGCCGACAGCTGAAGCAGAGGCCGTAATGCTAAAGCATTGCCCTGCTGGAATGATCCGTATTGAGTTATTACCGGAAAAACGTACAGATAAATCAGCCAAAAGACGTGTATTTGATGCCCTGAAAGAGGTTATAGATCTTTTTCGCTTGCGCCCGTCGCTTGTTAGAACGATTAAACGGCCATTTGGCCGTATCCTCAGTGACTTTATTCTTGCTAATAATGATAGGGATGAAATTGCAAGTAACGGTTACCTACAGGAACTCAGGGACTCTGGAGGTCTTTCCCAGCGTAATATTGTGCTGCTGGAACTTCAGCAAGCCGGTAAACTGCGGAAATGGGATATCCTACTCAACCATGAAAAATTACCTGATCTTATCCGCGGACGTATCACTTCATCGCTAGTCAAAATGCTGCTTAATGCTTATCAGCAATGCTATTTTAATGAGAATAGCAGTAATTATACCCAATACACACCAACACAATTGCGCGCTCCCTGTCTTTCCCTTTATCCACTATTTACGCAAGTACCCTTGCTCCTCAATGATGAGTCATGCTTGCGTTACTGGAAAACTTGGGCAATTGGTACAGTTTTAGTTGGTGAGGTTAGCCTACTGGACGCTGTTCCTGAAAGTCTCAAGACCAACTACATCCCTGCATTGCTTTCATGGGGGGGGAGATTTTCTACTGCAATGCAGAGGAATTCGACTCTCTTACCTGTGGCACCCCCGAACTCATTACAGATACTCGCAGAACAATTGAAGTATTCTCTGACTGCTACGCAAGAGGAACTTCCGCGCTATGAAGCGATGCTAAATTCACTAGACGCATCATTGCTCGAGCGAGCATATAGTGTGCCATTGTTGAAAAATCTGATTGATGGAATATACCAACTTTCTGCTCCACAAATTGTAGGTTGGGATATGTGGTTTGTTCAATTTTGCCAACCAAATGCGGATATCAACAGTTTGGTGCAATTGGTCGCTCTTGAGAGTGAACATTGGCCAACCCAAACTTTTTATGAAAAGACATTAATCCGTGTGCTGTCAGTTGACCTACCGGAAGGGGCATGCTCAGTATTACGTAATATAATGCCTTCATTCGTTGAATGGCTCGAGTTGCATCAAATTGTATTAAATAGTAGTACATGGCTGAAATGGATTGATGTCCTTGCTATGGAGCAAAGCGTCAGCCAGTCTGATATTAAACTTGTAGTGATAGCGTCAAATTATTTTCTACAGAGTTCATTTAATCAATTAGAATACGAAAATTTTATTGCTACGCTACAATTAATAATTGAGCGATCAAGTTCACTCAAAAATTTACCTTCACTTTCTGAGTTGATGGAGATTTTTCTTGATGGTCCCTGTCTTTCAATTTCTATGCGCAAAGCATTGTGGATGGATATTCAGACAATCGTAGGAACCCTTTGGTTGAGGTTAGATTACCAGACCAGAATGTTAATGCGAAACCTTGCGAAAGACGTGATGGGGGAAGGCGCAGAACAGGTATTTCCTGGTGAGATGCAAAACTCTAGTATTGAAAACATAGAAAATACGTCAAGCTTGGTAGGTAAATTGGTAGCAATATACACATTAACAGAAGGTGTTGCGAGGCGAACCAAAATTATGTTGGAAGAACTCTTTAACGGAGTGAAGGTTGAAATAAATAATGACCGTACGAGTACGAACCGTCTTGTACACTTAGCAGAGAAAGCTGATTATTTCATTTTTTCCTCTGCAAGTGCAAAACACCAAGCTTTTTATGCAGTTACTAGTCGACGAAAAAAAATAATTTATCCATTGGGGAAGGGGTCTGCATCACTGGTGCATGCATTTATAGACACTATAAATAGTAGCGCCTAAAAATGATAACATTAATTAATATTAAAGGTCTAGGAATGGCTGGACTACTCTCCCCTATATGTACATCTAGCTGTGCAAGTCTCTTTTACAATGACTGCACTTAAAGAGGGTAAGATAGGTTTGAGTTTATGCCAGATCCAGCCAGACAAAACCTCGCTGGTTGGGTTTTCTAAACCTGGGATCTCATTAAGGTAATGGTGGTCAAGTTGTTCTAGTATTGGTTTAAAAATGGCCTTTATATCAGCGAAATCCATCACCCATCCTGAATGGCAACCAACCTCACCTGTAATTTCTAATCCCACAATAAAAGAATGACCATGCAGTCTGCCACACTTATGCCCTTGAGGTACATAAGGTAGTCGATGTGCACTTTCAAATGAAAATTCTTTATAAATAGTTGCATTCATTTTTCGGCGAGCTCAGTTTCAGGTATCGAAAGTAGGACGTTACGCTGATAAAAATTGACAGTCAATCCTTTATGGATTATAAAAAATTCACATTTACATTCTGCAATGTTTAGCTAATTGGCTTGATAATTAACATTATTAGTGTTCTACTATTTTTTAAATGCTTGATTTTCAAGGAGGGATGGATGGATTCTTTAGAGTCTGATTTGTTCAAGATAATAGAGACCAGTCATGGAACATTTGATTGTGCCACACTGGTTCATGCATATTTAGTCAAGGTGAATCACAGAGGGGATTATTTAGAGTTACATTCAAGGGTCACAACTTGCTGCGAAGAGTTTTATGATGCTGGCAAGTTAGAAAAAATTGGTAAAAACATGTATTTATATAAGTCAAAATAAGTTCGTGGCGGCTTATCAACCGCCACGAACATGACATATCAGGCCTTATCATAAGCACTTATGAGATAGTCACTGACAAGTACTATATCTTTTTGTACATTTTGCAACTGATTCCATTTTCTGGTAATTGCTATACCATCAGAGTCCATTCCGAATTCCCATAATCCATGACTCCAGTGACAACTATGTTTAATAAAATCTAGTTGCTCTATATAGAAATCAATTGTTGGAATAGGTTCCCATCCTTTTTCAATTGTTTTGAACAGCATATGCTGTTCATCAATATGATCCATAAAGCTACCAAGTGAAAGGATGCCAACACCATGTAATAACCTGGAATGTCGTGGTTTCTTATCCCAATCTTCATTAAAAACAATTTTAACAGCAGCCCAGAAATTATTTAACAGTGACAGCATCATTTCGGGATTACCAGTACCATTTTGATGATCACGGAATCTATACAATGCACCCTCTTTTAAACTGGCATCTATCATTTTAATGATGGATGTGTCTGCAATTGTACCGCTAGGATTAGTTGCCGTCTTTATCCGACCATTTAAAGGACCATCTTCAAAATTCATACACAAAGTCAGATAGGATGCAAATTTTTTAGCTTGTAACTCTGAAGGAAGTCGACCATTTGTATATGGGGATAATTCATTTAGTAATGATTTTGGCAGCGGCTTTGTCGAATTTACTAGCATAAATTGTTCACGCTGTTCTTCATCTGTTTTTGTTATAAACGCGGATACAGGCATAACAAAACCATCCACATCCGCTTCTCTCAGAGCTGCAGTCCTCTGTTGCCCGTCGACAATAAAGCCTGGTTTTAAACCTTCAATATTTAATGGGATATGTAGATACCCAAAGCAGTCTGAATCATCCGTTGCTTCAAATCTAACACTATCATTAAATGCGATAATGATTGGATTAGGAATTAATGGATTGTTGCTTTCAATATACCGTTGAATTTCTTTAATATGAGATTGAACTTCTGGTCGTTGATAGCCTTTTAGTTCATTGTTATTACGGCTAATCCGTGAAATGCTTGCCACTTCAGGAATTAATTTGCCATTAATAGCAAGACTGTACAGGTATCTGTTGTTACCTTGCTTAATTTTCAGAGCAGGAACTCGAAGTGCAGTCTTTTTGGTCATTTTAAAGCCTTAAATTAGTCCAAAACAGATGTTAGTTTTTCGTAAAAAACTTGAATATTGTGAAAGCCTCTGCGTCTATTTCTCTCGGCCCCACGAAATATCACAACATTAATCCCAATTTCGCGACAGATTTCACATGAGCAACTTTCCCAGGGTCTATCTGCCAGCGTTTTTTCGTAATCATCTTTTATTGATATTGCATTTTTTTCACCAGAGTGAAGGCGTTCATATGCTAACAATATGTCTAAGGTGTAACTTAATGTGACTCTTTTTTCGCTATATTCAAAGAGTGCTTTAAGGGTCGCTTTCTCCAACTCTCGAGCTACATCTTGATTAATGGCTCCGGATTTTATTTTTCTTCCAAGAGATACATTCCCATCCAACTGGGGGACTCTTATGGCGACATAATTTTTGCCAGATATTGTATGATAATTGTTTTTTCTATCCTTGAAAGCCTGTTGCAACGGGGTCGTGGAGTCGATGCTTACAACCCCTAAATTTGAAAACCGTGCTAACTCTTGAGGTCTTGCGATGCCCAATAAATGGAGTTTTGTATTACTTTTTCTTACCAGGCTGACTTCTTCTAAAGTTTCAATTATTTGCTCAGTCTTTAGGGGAACCATGCCTCCCATCGTAATGTATTCATAACCCATTGAAATTAATTGCTTGACTGAGTCGGCATAAGAAACCTTATCCCATCCATGAGCAACACCAAATGGAATGAATTTTGAATTTTTAGATTTAATTAAAAATTCATCCGCTAAGGAAAGTGTAAGCTCTTTTCGCCGATTGAATTCAAAAAGTTCAGCTTCAGAAAAACTACGACCTACTTTTTCGTAGCCAAAAACAATGTGGTCTAGTGATACGCCATAGTCAAACTGAGATGCATCATAAAAATTAATTACATCTTCAACTCTATATGGAGGCTCATATTGAGTCACATAAGTAAATGCACCACAATCCCCCATACTCTCCATGTTTTCTGGTAGCCTAAAGAACCGCGACATTCCTTCTCTGAAGAATCGTAAACGCTGGGGTCTTGAGTATTTTGACTCACCAGTACCAAGCCCATCAACAACTGCCTTAGAGACAAGCATGCCATCATACGGCCGAGAGAAGACTTCGTGTGGATACAAGTCATCACGCTGTCTAATTCGATGTTCGTTCCTGGTTTCTTTAAAGAAATTAAAGCTAGGATCAATGAAGTCTTGGCTATCAGGGAAGAAGTACTTAAGTCGTGGCAATTGGACCTCCAACAATTATCAGTTGACAGCTGGCAATTATATCATGCAACAGTTTGCTTGTAACTGTTTTTTATATCCAAAAAAACTTTCCTGAACCTGCGCTCTTCCGCACATCGCCCACTATTTCTTAATTTAACAAGACATTTCGTGGCGCTAATATTAGAGTTACATTTTAATTCATTTAGTATATAAATACGCAAATGCTCATCTGTGCATTTTATTTTATCTGCTTTGGCTGTGACGGGAATCGCATTATGCATCTCATTGATCAATTGTTTTGTGGAGCAATAGTCAAATTCATGCTCCTTTAATAATTCAATAAACTTATTGGCTAAAGAGATATTTAATGATGTAGCATTGCATTGAAGCCAAGGCAGCATTAATTTACTGCTTGAAAGAAAACAATCCGTTATTATGTTGTTTTCATTAAGCAACTCTGCTGAGGAAGTAATAATAACTAATTGTTTTTGTGGGTTTGATAGAAAATTTGCACCTTTAATAAGATCATCTAAAATTGCATTGATATATATATTTGATCCAGCAATGATGAAAAATTCATCGTTTTTACTTTCCATCAATGATGCAATTGATTTGCATCTTGAATAGTTATTTTTAATATTACAAAGATAAGACCACCACAATCTAGAAGATTCTTTATTTGTCATTCCATACGCGGGGATGGAATCATCACTGTCAGGTGTAAATGTGGCCTGATAGTTGATTACATTGTCATTAGCGTTGAGAAGGCCTAGACCAGCAGAGACAACCCACAAATCGACATATTTATTATTTTTTGCCTTTAAGGCATTGGCCCAATGACTACCTTTATATAAATTGATGGCATCAATTGGCTCATTATTTTGCATGCATTCTGTTATACGCTTTGACCATGAAAGCGCAAGTTCATGTAAATTATCATATTTATGCTTGATGCAATGAAGCCTTAGAGTGCTATTGGTTTTTCCCTTGGAATTGGAGCATGTTGTAATCAGGTTGATGCGCTGCATATATATAAATTCTGTAGGCTAGTGGCGCAGAAGCTACTGGAATCAAGTAGTTTTTACAAGTATTTTTTGGTACGCTCTCTTACTCTATCGATGACTTATGGGGCCTCAATGGAGGCTGCATGGTTTGGTTGTCGATTCCATTCAACACCCACCGCTAGTGATAGAGATTACAGAGATAGCGGTTAACCACATTTGCAGCACAGCATTTAGGCACGCAAACATTTGCTCATGCGACCTTTGTCGGCTCGTTTTCTTGAGATAGGGGGGGGATTTAGATGAGAGTTGCCGTTGTTGTATTCAGTGGTGGTCAGGATAGTACTACTTGCCTGATACAGGCCCAGCAAGTTTATGATGAAGTTCATGCTATCACCTTCAACTATGGTCAACGTCACTTGGCCGAGATCGAGGTCGCCCGTACTTTGGCTGCACAACTGGGAGTTAAGGCCCATAAGGTCATGGATGTAGGCCTGCTCGGGGAGTTGGCTCTCTCCTCCTTGACCCGGGATGAGATCCCAGTCAGTCGTGAACTGCAGCATAACGGCTTGCCCAATACCTTCGTGCCAGGGCGTAACATCCTGTTTCTCACCCTTTCAGCCATCTACGCCTATCAGGTGGGGGCCGAAGCGGTCATCACCGGCGTGTGCGAAACTGATTTTTCTGGTTACCCCGATTGCCGTAATGAGTTTGTTAAGGCGCTCAACCAAGCCGTGGTGTTGGGCATGGATAGGCCGGTGCGCTTCGAAACGCCACTGATGTGGCTAGACAAGGCAGAGACCTGGGCGCTGGCCGACCGCTGCGGCCACCTTGAGACGGTTCGTCGTCACACATTGACCTGCTATAACGGCATTCAAGGGGACGGTTGCGGCGAGTGCCCCGCCTGCCTACTGCGAGCAAAGGGTCTCGAAGAGTACATGGCGCAGGGGCCGGCAGTTCGTATCCGCCTCGCGGCCAAATTGGTATCGGCTTCCTGAGTCGGTCATTTTCACCCTTTCAGACAGACATTGATGATTCATTACCCGATTAACGAAATCTTCCAGACTATACAGGGAGAGGGGGTTCATACTGGACTTCCCGCTATCTTCGTGCGCCTGCAGGGCTGTCCGGTGGGCTGCTCCTGGTGCGATACCCGTCATACTTGGGTGGTTGATCCCGAGCGTCGAGTGCCGAGTTGTCAGATACTCGATCTCTCCAGCGAGTCGGATGCCTGGAGTTCCATGTGTGCAGTCGAGATCCGTGAGAGCCTCAAACGTCTCGGCTACTCGGCTCGCCACGTGGTCATCACAGGTGGTGAACCTTGCCTGTATGATTTGAGCGAACTTTCTACCCTGCTGCTAGCCGAGGGTTTCAGTGTGCAAGTCGAAACCAGTGGTACTCTGGAGGTGCGGGTTCATGAAGAGGCCTGGGTGACCGTTTCCCCTAAGATCGGAATGAAGGGTGGGCTTACCGTTTTGCCCCAGGCCTTGTCACGAGCCAACGAGATAAAGCATCCGGTTGCAACTGAGCACCACATCGAGGAGCTTGATACTTTACTGCAATTTGCTGATCTGCGCCCGGACGTACAAATTGCTCTACAACCAATCAGTCAAAAAAAACTAGCGACAGAACTGGCTATAAGTGTGTGTATCGAACGTAACTGGAGGCTTTCAGTACAAGTACACAAATATATTCATATCGATTAATTGTAGTGGTCAACCAGTACCGCCTGGTGAATCGTGGCTGTTGTGGTTTGTCGTCAACCAAGAAAATAAGTCTCAGGTAGAGGGCAGGGCGAGAGCGTGAACATATTGTTAAATTGATGCCAGTTCAGCTAACCCAGCATCCAGTACCTTTTCCAGATATGGGCTGCTCATGCCCGCAAATTGCTGCTTCTTCCGCAAGCTTGCCTTACGGCTGGTTTCCGCTCG
>RRZU012695693.1_pt1 | contig 24482 bp, 25 predicted proteins | sample 2165561 | NCBI WGS metagenome assembly RRZU01 (sample SAMN10456909, study PRJNA506462) | wastewater metagenome | isolation source: wastewater sludge | place: USA: Moscow, Idaho | reverse complement strand
GGTGCCAAAGAAATGCTTGAAGAAGTCATCCGAGACGGTGATGCAAAGCAAAAAAGAGCTGCAAAGAAAATGTTAAAAGATCTGTAATGATTATTATCTAGTTTGTTACAGCTTATTTAGAAAGGCAGCTTCTATTTGTGCGAATAATTTTGATTCTAGAATATGACGGCGGTCGTTATTGTGGCTGGCAAAGTCAACCGGAAAATTGTTCAATACAGGATGCACTGGAAACTGCCTTATCTCAAATAGCTCAGGAGAAAATACGCGTAATCACTGCTGGGAGGACTGATACAGGTGTTCACGCACTCTATCAGGTCGTGCATTTTGATACTTCCGTGCAACGTCCTGTCACTGCATGGGTGCGCGGTGTAAACGCGTTTTTGCCTGACGATATTGCTGTTTTGTGGGCATCTGAAACGTCCGACAAGTTTCATGCGAGATATAGTGCAGTTGAGCGACGTTATTTATATTTATTACTAAATCAGCCTGTGCGCCCAGGAATTAATCATAAAAAAATTGGATGGTTTCATCAACCGCTGCGATTGGACATAATGCAGCGTGCCGCTAATATCCTGATTGGAGAACATGATTTTTCTTCGTTTAGAGCAACTGGGTGTCAAGCAAAATCTCCCATACGCACAATGACACAGTTGAAGATTGTTCGTCATGGAAATTTGTTTATTTTTGATTTACGTGCTAATGCATTCTTGCAGCATATGGTAAGAAATATCGTTGGTTGCCTGGTTTATGTTGGTAAAGGCAAATATTCTTCCGAATGGATGCTTGAGCTGCTGGAAGGTTGCGATCGTGCATATGCTGCCCCCACTTTTTCTGCTGCGGGCTTATATTTAGCGGGCGTGAAATATGATTCCTGCTGGTGCATGCCAAGATTAGCTGAAACGCCTCTTATCCCCAGCATGTTCTTATATAATTAAGCATTCAAAGTTTATTATTTATATGTCAGTGCGCGTAAAAGTGTGTGGAATTACTCGATGCGAAGATGCTGCGGTAGCAATTCGCTCAGGCGTTGATGCTATTGGTTTTGTTTTCTGGCCCCAGAGCGCACGTTATATTGATCCAAATGTTGCACGCTTCATTTCCGCCAATATCCCACCTTTCATTTGCACGGTAGGTGTTTATGTTGATCCTGACATTGCTTGGGTTGAAGAAACTGCTCGAGTAGCTAAGTTAAATCTGCTTCAATTTCATGGTAATGAGACACCTGAGTTCTGTAATCAATTTTCCCAGCCTTATATCAAAGCAATTAGAGTCAAACAAGACACAGATTTGCTACAATATGCTGAGCGATATAGCACCGCAAAAGGCTTATTGCTTGATACTTATGTGGCCGATATGCCAGGAGGTACTGGGCATGTGTTTGAGTGGGATCTCATACCTAAATTTTTGTCTCTGCCACTTATTCTGTCTGGTGGTTTAAATCCGGCCAATGTGTCTATGGCAATTCAGCGAACTCAGCCATGGGCAGTCGATGTTTCGAGTGGTGTAGAAGCCTCGAAAGGAATTAAAGATGAAAAAAAGATTTTTGCCTTTATGCAAGGAGTAAAACAATTGTGAGTGCCTATGATCTTCCAAATAAAAACGGTCACTTTGGACCGTACGGAGGTATTTTTGTTGCTGAAACATTAATTTCGGCGCTGGAGGATTTGCGTGAGCAATATGAATTTTATCGTCACGATGCGAATTTTCAGTCAGAATTTGCTGAAGAATTAAAACATTATGTAGGACGCCCTAGCCCCATCTACCATGCTAAAAGATGGTCTGAACATTTAGGAGGCGCACAGATACTGTTAAAACGTGAAGACCTGAATCATACCGGTGCACATAAAATAAACAATACGATTGGACAAGATTTATTGGCCCGGCGTATGGGAAAGAAACGCGTTATTGCTGAAACCGGTGCTGGTCAGCATGGTGTGGCCAGTGCTACGGTTGCAGCACGTTATGGCATGGAATGTGTCGTTTATATGGGGTCTGAAGATGTTAAACGTCAGGCAACCAATGTTTATCGCATGAAGCTCCTGGGAGCAACGGTGGTGCCGGTCGAGTCGGGGTCGCGAACACTGAAAGATGCATTAAACGAGGCGATGCGTGACTGGGTTACTAATGTCGAAAATACTTTTTATATTATTGGTACAGTCGCCGGGCCTCATCCGTATCCGATGATGGTGAGGGATTTTCAAGTAGTAATAGGGAATGAAGCTAAAATACAAATGCAAGAGGATTTTACGCGGCAACCGGATGCACTAATTGCATGCGTTGGCGGAGGATCAAATGCCATTGGTTTATTTTATCCCTATATTGATGATGTCAATGTTCAACTGATAGGTGTTGAAGCTGCAGGGAAAGGAATTGATACCGATCAACACGCGGCGACTTTATCAATGGGCAGGCCTGGGGTGCTGCATGGCAATCGCACTTATCTGATTCAAGATGAAAATGGTCAAATTGTTGAAACACACTCAATTTCTGCCGGTCTCGATTATCCTGGTGTAGGTCCAGAACATGCCTGGCTTAAAGATTGCGGACGTGCTGAATATGTCGCGATTACCGACGATGAAGCGCTGGAAGCGTTCCATACACTGTGCCGATACGAAGGTATTATGCCAGCACTGGAATCAAGCCATGCGCTGGCTTACGCGGCAAAATATGCGCCTACCCTGCCTAAAGACAAATTGTTGCTGGTTAATTTATCGGGTCGTGGCGACAAGGATATGGCAACAGTTGCGCAAATGTCCGGTTTAACACTGTAGTAAACTTATAATCAGTGCTGTTTTGTTGAATTTCTGATAAGAATCGAGAGCGAATTGAGCCGATGAACCTAGATAGCATTAAAAATTTACTCAGCTTTTTTAGCGGGCAAAGTGATATTAACAGAACCCATCGCATTGCTAAAACATTTGCCGAATTAAAAGAACAAAATCGGAAAGCCTTGATTCCCTTTATTACAGCAGGTGATCCTCATCCTAAATATACCGTTCAATTAATGCATCAACTGGTTCAGTCAGGTGCTGATATTATTGAACTGGGCGTTCCTTTTTCCGATCCCATGGCGGATGGGCCTACCATCCAAAGATCCTCAGAACGTGCGTTAAAACATCATGTCAGCCTAGATGATGTTTTGAAGTTAGTGGCTGAATTCAGAAAAACAAATACAAATACACCGATTGTTTTGATGGGGTATGCAAATCCTGTTGAGGCCTTGGGTCATGTGTCATTTGCTGCCAAAGCGAGAGATTGCGGGGTTGATGGTGTTCTTATTGTTGATTATCCTCCGGAAGAGTCGAGTGAATGGGTGCAGTGCTTGGAGCAGCATCAAATTGATGCAATTTTTCTATTATCCCCCACTACGCATCAACAACGCATCGAGCAAGTAGCAAAGATGGCGAAAGGCTATATTTATTATGTTTCTCTTAAAGGGGTTACCGGCGCATCGCACCTGGATCTTCAAGATGTCAGTACTATGTTGAAACAATTGCGTCAGTATATTTCGTTGCCGATCGGTGTTGGGTTTGGCATACGCGATGGCGTAACAGCTAAGGCGGTGGCAGAACTATCAGATGCCGTGGTGGTAGGTAGCAGAATAATCGAGGAAATTGAGAAGTCTTCGGAATCGGACTTATTCAGTAATGTAGGAAGTCTGGTAAAAGCATTACGTGATGCTATCGATAAGAATTAGAGTAATGCTAACAATACATTCTAGGGAACAGTTTTCATGAGTTGGTTTCAGAATATAATTCCACCTAAAATTAAACGCAAAGAAGCCGGCGAAAAGAAAATAGTGCCAGAAGGTTTGTGGAGTAAATGTATCACTTGCGAAGCGGTCTTGTATTATACCGATCTAGCCAGAAATCTAAGTGTTTGCCCAAAATGTGATTTTCATAATCGCATTTCTGCCAGAGACCGTATTGATCAATTACTGGATCCCGAAGGTCGATTTGAAATTGGTGTGGAAGTGGTTGCGACCGATGCGTTGAAATTCAAAGATAGTAAACGTTATGTTGATCGACTGGCGCAGGCCAAGGAAAATACTGACGAAGATGACTCTCTAGTGGTCATGCAAGGGACTATCAAAACGATACCCGTTGTTGTCGCTGTGTTTGAGTTTGGTTTTATGGGCGGGTCGATGGGCTCTGTGGTGGGCGAACGATTTGTTCGTGGTGTCAAAGCTTGTATTGATAACCATGTCCCGTTTATTTGCTTCAGTGCGAGTGGAGGGGCACGCATGCAAGAAGGTTTATTTTCTCTAATGCAAATGGCTAAAACTACAGCCGCATTAACGCGGCTGAGTCGTAATAAACTCCCCTATATTTCTGTTTTGACAGACCCCACCATGGGCGGTGTATCTGCAAGCTTTGCTTTTATTGGCGATGTTGTAATTGCGGAGCCAGGAGCACTTATCGGCTTCGCTGGTCCACGAGTAATTGAGCAAACTGTGCGGCAGACACTGCCAGAAGGTTTTCAGCGCGCTGAGTTCTTATTGCAACATGGTGCGATTGATATGATTATCGATAGGAGGCAAATGCGTGACAAAATTGTCAATATTTGTACACAATTGATGCATGTTTCTATGCCGATAGCTTAATTCTGGATTGATAAAGGGCAATGAATGTGCCAGATAAGCTTCCTGTTTCCATTGCAGATTGGTTAAGTTATCTCGAGGTATTTCATCCTCAAACGATTGAACTGGGACTGGAGCGAGTCAATCACATTCGAGTAGAGCTTGCGTTGCAGCCTCAGTTCCCTATCATCATTGTTGGTGGAACAAATGGTAAAGGATCTGTCTGTGCAATGCTTGAATCCATATTGCATTGTGCGGGTTATGCAGTGGGCTGTTACACTTCTCCCCATTTGCTGCACTATAATGAACGGATCCGCATCGGTAAAAAAGACATTGATGATAAGAGTCTTTGCAACGCCTTTACGCAAATATATTCAGCTTGTAGGGTTCGAGGCATTTCATTAACTTATTTTGAATTTGGCACATTGGCCGCTATGTATTGTTTTGTCCAGGCAAACATCAATGCAGCGATTCTGGAAGTTGGCTTAGGAGGGCGTCTTGACGCAGTTAATATCTTTGATGCTGATTGTTCAATTCTAACCAGTATCGATCTTGATCATGTCGAATACCTTGGCGATACGCGAGAAAAAATAGGTTTTGAAAAAGCCGCTATTTTTAGAAAAAATAAACCGGCAATTTGTGCGGAAATTGATGTGCCACAGTCAGTCATCCAGCAAGCTGAAAAGAACGGCGCAATCTTATATCAGCTTAATAAGCAATTCGGATTTTCAAAACAAGATGTGCATTGGGATTTTTGGGGTCCGGAGAGTAGACGTTATTCTCTTCCATTTCCAGCTTTAAGAGGAGAAAAACAGCTACAAAATGCAAGCACCTGTCTGGCTGCTTTGGATGTCCTGAGCGAAGTGCTGCCCGTCAGTATGAATAATGTGCGTCAGGGTTTAATGGAAGCGATTATTCCAGGACGATTTCAAGTGATTTCAACACAACCGCTGATTATTCTGGATGTCGCGCACAATCCCAGTGCTGCGATGGTGCTGTCACAAAACCTACGTGCAACAAGACCGACAGGACAAACCTATGCAATTGTGGCTATGTTACAAGATAAGGATATCTGTGGCGTTATTCAAGCATTAAAGAATGATATTGATTATTGGCTCGTATCTTCTGTCGATTCTTCCCGCGCTGCGACTGCGGATAATTTGATTAATGAAATCCATGAAGCTGAAGCCTCCGATGATGATCATATTCGGAAATTTTCCGATACTGCTTCTGCTTTTGTTTTTGCCTGTGAACAAGCAAGTAAAAATGATAGAATCTGCGTATTTGGATCTTTCTATACGGTGAGTGACGTGTTGCAATACTTAAACACACATTGGAGCAAGTAATCTGCTTATGACTAAAAATATCACTGAAGAAGAATTATTACTTCGGAAACGTGCCAGGAGGCGCTTGGTCGGTGCGATAATTCTGGTTCTTGTCTCCATCATTGTTTTGCCAGCCATATTCGATGAACCTAAAACAGATGATGAAACGCATGAAATTACTATTAATTTACCAGGAATTGATAAAAATACTATTGTTTCGAGTGCAGAGCAAATGACTCCGGTACCTTTCAGTGAAATGAATGCAGCTAATGAATTACAGAATGAACCTGAAATTTATAGTCAGAATATAGAAGAGATCATTGAAGCGCATACGTATAAACAAAACGGTATTCCGATTCCCGGTATTAAACCAAAGTTTGATAAGCGATCCACTGAAATATTAAGTGGAAACAATGCAAATTCAATGCATACTGCTACAAATGCACCTGCTGCAACGATTAGCGCGACTGGAGCAACCAAAGCTCCCCAAACCTCATCTGATGTAGCAAAAGTATTTGTTATACAGTTAGGAGCATTCTCAGATCAATCAAAAGCTAAGCAACAACATACAAATTTAGAGTCAAGTGGTTTTAATGCATATACCGAAACACTTAGAGTTGGTAATAATGAAGTAACGCGTGTGCGAGTTGGGCCTTTTATGACGCGAGGCGCAGCTGACAATGAATTAAGGAAATTAAAAAATATTGGGTTGGATGGAGTGATAATTCCCAGGTAACACAGTAGTCCAATCAAATAAGATGATTCAGGAAAAATTTATTAATTTTGATCAATGACTGTTTTTGACTATGTTGTTCTCAGCATTTTTCTTGTATCTATAGTTTTAAGTGTTTTTCGTGGATTTGTTCGAGAACCATTAGCTATTGCGGGTTGGGTGGTTGCGTTTATAGTGGCTAGTGCGTATACAACCTTCTTTGAGCAATTTTTGCCGGTTGAAATAACTGGAGTCACGTTAAGATTTTCCATTACATTTGTTTTGACTTTTCTGGCTGTTTTGCTAGTTACGGCATTGATAACCATGTTATTGGCCGCTTTTATTAAAGGTATTGGGCTAGGATTTATTGACCGATTTTTGGGTTCAGTATTTGGTTTTTTGCGTGCTTTAATTATTGTCATGCTTTTGGTTCTGATCGCCGGATTAACGACGATTCCTAACCAGGTTTTTTGGCAGCAGGCTGTTTTGAGTAAGCCGTTGGAAGCAATAGCATTGCAAATATTGCCTTGGTTACCCAATGACGTATCTAAGCATATCAATTATGAAAGGCAGGAAAATTCTTAAAATGATCCTGCATCAGTAAAATTTACTATGCTTCAAATGATTGCTTCATTAAGCAAATTTATATCTATTTTTTAAGCCGATTAAAGCAAAGTTTACGGAGTGTTTCTATGTGCGGAATTCTCGGCATTGTTGCAAAGTCACCAGCTAATCAATTACTTTATGATGGCCTGTTAATGTTGCAGCATCGTGGACAAGATGCGAGTGGTATTGTAACAGCGCAGGGTAATACCTTTCACATGCATAAAGGGCTTGGTCTGGTAAGGGATGTATTTCGCACCAGAAACATGAGAGCTCTGACTGGGAATATGGGCATCGGCCATGCGCGTTATCCTACTGCAGGGTCTGCACGCTCTCCAGCTGAGGCTCAACCTTTTTATGTGAATTCACCGTTTGGTATCGTACTGAGTCATAACGGAAATCTGACAAATGCTGATCAGCTTAATCAAGAGTTGTTTAAAGCCGATCTAAGACATGTCAATACTAACTCCGATTCGGAAGTGCTTTTGAATGTTCTTGCACACGAATTACAGGAGAGTACGCGCAATTGTCAACTTGATCCCGCAGCCATTTTTGCTGCAGTAGCTGGCGTACATAAACGTTGTAAAGGCGCGTATGCGGTCGTGGCTATGATTGCCGGGTATGGATTACTCGCTTTTCGTGATCCTTGCGGAATACGTCCTTTGGTATTTGGAACTGCAGAAAATGAAATGGGCGATGAATATCTAGTTGCTTCCGAGAGTGTTGCTTTGGATACCCTCGGATTTAAGCTGATACGTGATGTAGAGCCTGGAGAGGCTATTTTTATTGACGAAGATGGTAACTTTTATAATAAACAGTGTGCTAACAATGCTTCATTAAACCCCTGTATTTTTGAGTATGTATATTTAGCCAGACCTGATTCTGTAATTGATGGCATCTCTGTTTATGAAACACGGTTAAATATGGGAGAGTATTTGGCTGAAAAAATTAAAAGATCAATGTCTCATTTAAATATTGACGTGGTTATTCCAATACCAGATTCAGGTCGTCCTTGTGCTCTACAGTTAGCTAATTGCTTGGGAGTTAATTTTCGTGAAGGCTTTGTTAAAAATCGGTATGTTGGCCGGACTTTTATTATGCCAGGACAACAACAACGACGTAAATCGGTGCGGCAAAAATTAAATGCAATGGGTATAGAGTTTCGTGGTAAAAATGTTTTATTGGTCGATGATTCCATTGTGCGTGGCACTACAAGTCGTGAGATTGTACAGATGGCACGCGAAGCTGGCGCAAACAAGATATATTTTGCTTCAGCAGCACCTCCGGTAAGACATCCCAATGTGTATGGTATCGATATGCCAACGCGCCAAGAATTAATCGCAACGGATCGTGATACGGATGAGATTTGTACTGAAATTGGTGCCGACTATCTGATTTTCCAGGAACTGGATGCGCTCAATCAAGCCGTTTCAATAGTCTCACCTGCGGTCAAAAAATTTGAGACCTCGTGTTTTGATGGAATTTATATTACTGGTGATATAACGCCAGATTATTTAAATTCCCTCGAATTTCAAAGAAACTCCAGTCAACTATCACATCACACTAGATACAAGACTCAATTGGACTTGAGTTTGGTCTTCTCTGAATAGTTTCTTGAAAAAACAAATCGAGTTATCTAACCGATTGATCCAAAACCGACCAGCACTGAATCGCTATAAATTTTGAAAAATATAATTACTGCTTGAGGTTCCAATTACATGTCCGATCAATTACAGCCAGAAACACTTGCACTGCATACTGGTATTCATCGTAGCCAGTTTAATGAGCACTCTGAAGCGATGTATTTAACTTCAAGCTTTGTATTTGATAGTGCCGCGCAAGCTGCTGCCCGTTTTTCCGGGAACGAGCCTGGTAATATATATTCCCGATTTACTAATCCTACCGTAACCGCATTTGAAGAGCGGCTTGCTGCGTTGGAAAACGCCGAGGCATGTATTGCAACATCTTCCGGTATGTCAGCCATACTTGCATGCGTCATGGGTTTGTTATCTGCCGGCGATCATATCGTTGCATCACGGAGTTTATTTGGCGCGACCGTAAATTTATTCAATAACATACTTAAGAAATTTAATATTGAGACGACTTTCGTATCGGCAACGGATACACATTCATGGCAAGCTGCCATACAAACAAACACCAAGCTATTCTTTCTCGAAACACCCTCCAATCCATTAACAGAAGTATCGGATATCCCTGCTTTAGCTGAGGTTGCGAAGAAATCTGGTATTTGGCTAGTGGTTGATAACTGCTTCTGTACTCCTGTTTTGCAAAAACCGCTTGAGCTTGGCGCAGATATTGTGATTCACTCTGCTACCAAATATTTGGATGGACAAGGAAGAGTGTTAGGGGGTGCTGTCTTAGGTAAGCGCGACGTGCTAATGGATGGTGGTATCTACGGATTCTTACGTACGGCCGGACCGACGCTAAGTGCATTCAATGCATGGGTTATCCTCAAAGGTTTGGAAACACTTAAAATTCGTGTGGAAACGCATTCGAGAAATGCGCTGCAACTGTCCCAGTGGCTTGAGTCCCATCCCAATGTGACGCGTATATTTTATCCTGGCTTAATGTCTCATCCGCAATATGAATTGGCAAAACGACAACAAAGATCTGGCGGAGGTATTGTTACTTTTGAAGTTAGAGGGGGTAAAGAAGCCGCTTGGCGCGTTATTGATTCGACGCGTTTAATATCAATTACTGCCAATCTAGGCGATACGAAGAGTACGCTGACACATCCTGCAACGACAACCCACGCACGAATCAGTCAAGAGGCGCGAGACGCTGCGGGGATATCCGACGGATTGTTGCGTATTGCAGTGGGACTAGAGTCAGTGCAGGATCTTCAGACCGATTTAGCTCGAGGCCTAGCGCTATAGCTAATGAATTTAGCAGATCGATGCGCCAAAATTACTGAACCCCATTCGCAATTAAATGACTTCAGCTTTCTGGATAATTACATCCTCAACGGGAACATTCTGGTGTCCAGCATGATTCCCAGTTTTAACTTTCTTTATTGTATCGACCACATCCTGACCCTCGACTACTTTACCAAACACGCAGTATCCAAAGCCGTGCGATGAGGGGTCCTTATAATTTAGAAATCCGTTATTGGCCACATTGATAAAAAATTGCGCAGTCGCAGAGTGTACATCAGCCGTACGAGCCATTGCTATAGTATAAGTATCATTTTTGAGCTCGTTAGCGGCTTCATTTTGGATAGGCGCGCGAGGTGTTTTTTGTTTCATTCCAGGTTCAAATCCACCCCCTTGAATCATGAAATCATCGATAACACGATGAAACAGTGTATTGTCATAGAATCCGCTGGTTACATAGTCTAAAAAATTTTGTACAGTTTCAGGCGCCTTTTCGCTATCCAGTTCAATTGTTATTTCACCTAAATTGGTTTGTAATCTAACCATTATTTATCCTTTGTTAATTTGTGATTCTTGTCATTGAATATTAACGGGTAGTTTAATAATCTTTTCTATAATAACATTGCTCTTCGGTACATCGCTTGGAAAAGGGCCTTTTGAGCCGGTTGGCATTGATGCAATTTTATTAACAATATCCATGCCGGAAATTACCTTGCCAAACACCGCATAACCATAGCCAGTTTGATTAGGTGCCTTAAAATTAAGAAATTTGTTATCAGCAACGTTAATAAAAAACTGGGCTGATGCGGAATGAGGATCCGATGTTCGTGCCATTGCGATCGTTCCGGTCTCATTCTTCAAATCATTAGCAGCTTCATTTCGAATAGGCGCTCGCGTCGGTTTTTGGTTGAGTGCGACATCGAAGCCGCCGCCTTGAATCATAAAGCCGTCTATGACTCTGTGGAATATCGTATTTGTGAAAAAACCATCGTCAACATATTGCAGAAAATTCTCAACGGTTTTAGGTGCCTTGTCAGGATAAAGCTCAAGAACAATGCTCCCAACATTCGTTTTCATTTCAACCTGAATATTTTCTGCGTTAGCATACAGAGGAAATAAAAATAAAAAAAGGAAAAATAAAATTTGGCGAAAATACATAGTCAGGGATCCTCATTGTTAGTGGTAAACAGAGATTCAAATCTACATTATGTTATACTCTTCGTCCATTCCGGTTGCACCCAGGAAGGTTCTGGATTCTATCAAAAAGACAAGTAATTTCACAATTTTATCCATTGGCTTTATGCTCAAAATATATAACTCAATCGCCCGTGAAAAACAAGGTTTTGTTCCGATTGTCCCTGGGAAAGTTAAATTATATGTGTGCGGGATGACCGTTTATGATTACTGTCATTTGGGTCATGCGAGGGTGCTGGTTGTATTTGATATGGTTGTTCGCTGGTTTGAAACGAATGGTTTTGCTGTCAATTATGTACGAAATATTACCGATATCGACGATAAAATCATTAAACGTGCGCAAGAAAGTAATGAATCAATTGAAACACTAACGCAGCGCTTTATTCAAGCCATGAATGAAGACTCAGCGGCATTGGGTGTTTCATCTCCGACTCATGAGCCATGTGCAACTCACCATATTGAAAGTATGATTCGGATGATTAGTACACTTGTTGAAAAGAATCTTGCCTACCAAGCTCATAATGGTGATGTCTATTATTCTGTACATAACTTTCCTGGTTATGGCAAGCTTTCCGGTAAATCTCTGAGCGATCTGCGCGCAGGTGAGCGTGTTGATATTGATTCAAGTAAAAAGGATCCATTGGATTTTGTGTTGTGGAAATCAGCAAAACCTGGTGAACCATTCTGGGAGTCTCCGTGGGGACAAGGACGACCGGGCTGGCACATTGAGTGCTCAGCTATGTGTGAGCAATTTCTTGGTGAGCATTTTGATATTCATGGGGGAGGTCAAGATCTACAGTTTCCGCATCATGAGAATGAGATTGCGCAAAGTGAAGGAGCACACGATCATCCATTCGTTAACTACTGGATGCACAATGGATTTGTCCGGGTTGACAATGAAAAAATGTCAAAGTCTCTAGGTAATTTCTTTACTGTCCGTGAAATATTGAAATTATATCAACCTGAAGTGGTACGTTTTTTTATTTTACGTGCACACTATCGCAGCCCACTCAATTATTCTGATCAACATCTTAGAGACACAAAACTGGCATTGGATCGGCTCTATATTGCATTAAAAGAAGTTGAACCCATTCAGGTTGCAACGATAGATTGGAATAACGCTTATGCGCAAAAATTTAAACAGGCAATGGATGATGATTTTAATACACCGGATGGAATTGCTCTATTGTTTGATCTTGCCAGTGATATCAACAAAACAGGATCAAAAGAACACGCCGGATTACTTAAGGCGCTGGGTGGCTTGCTAGGGATTTTGCAGCAAAATCCCCAGGAGTATTTACAAAATAAGGCAGCTAACAGTGAATTAAACGCCTCAATCCATGATGAAATCGAGCAATTGATTCAGGAACGTATAAACGCACGGAAAGAAGGGCGTTATTCCGATGCCGATGTAATCCGGAAACAACTGCAAGAACAGGGCATCATTCTTGAAGATAGCTCGCAAGGGACTACCTGGCGTCGTACATAGGGTATTGCAATCTGGATGTTATATTTTCCAGAGATATAACGTGGAATTTGAAAAGTCATCAAGCTGGATACTTTTATCAGGCGGTATATCAGGAATAATAAAAGTATTGCTGATTAGAAAGCTACCCGGGCGCATTTCTTGCGTGGCTTTCTGCCAGAGTGAAGCCATCGGAACCGGAGATAAATAAGCATAAACAACGTCATAGCTTGAGAAGTCATGTTTCCAGAAATCGCCCCATACTATTTTGCTGGTTGGAGTAGAAAACATACTTCTTAATTTACTGATCAGAAAAGGTAAGGGTGCATATTCGATGCCATAAAACAAACCGTTCTTATGAGTATTTGCCAGATTGCTAACTAACCCCCCGCATCCGCTTCCAATATCAATAAAGGAAAACTGGCCCTGCTTGGGCAACAATGTAGCCAATGCCTGGTTTACGCTTTTGCTTGAAAGATACAGCGGTACCTGGGTTTTATAAGTTTTACCGTAGGTGAATAGTAAGCAAAGAAAAAGTATTAAGAACCATGTTGATGAAATATTTAGTGCTAGTACAACAATGGCTAGAGGCATAAAAACCAAATGAATCGGAATCCACCACTGCGGCATTCTAAGGTAATAGCTCACAAACCCAGCCAGCAATCCCTGTACCATAGCCCACGCGAAAATGTTTAAAACTATTACCGACTGGAACCCAATAAAGGAACCAACAACTATTAACGTAATGACCTGAATGAGTAGGGCGATGATAACCGGGTGCCGAAATTTCAACATAATGAATAATGACTATTAGTTTATAAAGAGCTTGTCTCTGGATTTTGTAACAATTCCTTAGTGGGTTCTTCCTGCATATCAATGTCGACAGTGGGATTATCCATAGTGATCGCTTTTTCAGCTTTTTCATTCATAACAACGATGCTGATCCGACGATTAATTGGGTTAAGCGGTTCGTTCTTATCGAATAATACTGCCGAAGACAATCCAACAACTTGCAACATTTTGCTGGCATCCATGCCACCTACAATCAATTCTCGTCGTGAAGCATTGGCACGGTCAGCCGAAAGCTCCCAATTACTGTAACCTTTGTCACCGGTCGGGAAAGGCTTTGCATCCGTATGCCCGGAAAGACTGATTTTGTTAGTTACTTCGTTAAGCATTTTGCCAATTTCACGCAGAATAGTTCGGGTATAGGGTTGTAATTCGGCTCTTCCAAGAGCAAACATAGGCCGGTTCTGCTCATCAACAATCTGGATTCTCAATCCATCCGTTGTAATGTCCAGTAACAATTGGTTTGCAAACCTTTGCAATTGGGGATTGGCTTCAATGGCTTCCTCGATTTTCTTTTTTAACCCTTCGAGCTTCTCCAATTCAATCCGCTCCTTGATAATCTTTACGGCTTGCTTGTTGGCAGGGTCATCTATAACAATTTCTCCTTTCTTTACTTGGCCGTGCTGGCGTGTGAGATCAGTGCCGCCTCCTTTAATTATACTATTACTCTCCCCAATGCTGGAGCCGCCCATGAAGGCAATTCTTAATGGCGTTTGAAAATATTCGGAGATGCCCTCTAATTGACTCTGGGTTGACGATCCCAGTAGCCACATCAGTAAAAAAAAAGCCATCATGGCAGTTACGAAATCTGCATAGGCAATTTTCCAGGCACCACCATGGTGACCGCCAGCCACCTTTTTAATCCGCTTGATAACTATCGGGCGCTGTGAAAGATCATCAGCCATAAATATTCTCGCAAATTAAATTGAATGTTATATTGAAAAAATTACGCATTACTTGGATTTGCTTTGCTTAACGTGCTCTTCCAATTCCATGAAAGAAGGTCTTTCAGTGGTAAATAAAACTTTCCGGCCGAATTCCACCGCCAGCACAGGTGAATAGCCGTTTAAATTGGCTAATAATGTAATTTTGATGCACTCAAACATTTTGCTGGATTCATGCAGATTGTGCTCGAGCTTGCCGGCTAGCGGGCTGACAAATCCATAAGCTAGTAAAATTCCTAAGAATGTACCCACTAAAGCTGCAGCGATTAGAATGCCTAATTCTGCAGGTGGAAGGTGAACGGATTCCATTGTATGTACTACACCCATAACCGCTGCCACGATACCAAAAGCTGGCAGTCCATCACCTAGTTTTGCGACACAATGAACAGGCACTTCTCCTTCCTGATGATGCGTTTCCAATTCGCTGTCCATGAGGCTCTCGATTTCCAGAGAGTTAAGATTGCCACCGACCATTAACCGTAAATAATCGGTAATAAATTCAGTGATATGATGATCAGCCAAAATATCCGGGTATTTGGTAAAAATCGGACTATTCGACGGATCGTCCACATCCCCTTCAATAGACATCAATCCTTCTTTTCTGATTTTGCCGAGCACTTCATAGAGTAATGTCATCAGATCCATATAAAGCGTTTTGGTATATTTGGAACCTTTGAATACGGTAGGCAAAGCCTTCATCGTTGCCTTAAGCGCTTTATTGGAATTGCCGACTACAAATGCACCAATGGCGCCACCGCCGATCATGAGAATTTCCACAGGTTGCCATAAGGAAGCCAAATGACCGCCCGCTAATGCAAAACCGCCAAACACAGAAATAATAATAATGATGTAACCAACCGATACGAGCATTGCGATGACTCCCTAGAATGTAATTACGCAATTGTTTGATAGCAAATTCTGAAGTGAGAAGTTAGCACATCACTACATTAATCATTCTTGAAGAAAAGGTTGGTTTTCCCTGTGTGTTTCGATTTTTATTTGCAGCTTTTTGAACTTGTTGTTTTCCGTGGTCTTGTTGCGTGCAATCTTTTTAATCTTAGCCGCCGTCAAGTATCGGGTCGACCATTATCGGGATCTGAGGCATGGAGTCTTTGTGTGTTGAAAAAAGTTGCGTCAGCATAAAAGCAATAATGTCGCCTGCATTGGGTACTCTTAGAGAGTTGACTTATACCTCAAGTTTTTAAGATTTACTGTATCAATTTATATTCAGTAATGACAGCTTAATATATCTATAGGTGTCATCAAATATTATCTATAGTTGTATTATGGTTGCTTTATTTTCTGTATCCATATAATTTTACATAAAAGTTAACCAGCTATTTTGACAATTATATATAAGTTAGTTAGTATATGACTATATTAGTCATATTAATATTTAATCTCTTCCGGGTTTAATTCCCCGCCCCTTGGGGCGAAAGCTGGTTGAAAACCAGCAGATTGAAGAGCGAAATTAATACCCCGCTGCTTGCGGCGTGGTGCTTTATTGAGAGGATGTACTGGTGTTATCAAAAAATGACAATCAAGCATTGATGACGATTGAAGATGCAGCTACTTTTTTGAATGTCAGCAAGGCTACGATAAGACGATGGACTAACACTGGACTACTGCCGTGTTCACGTATCGGCAAGCGAGGGGAGCGACGATTTCTTAAGGTCGATTTGATGAAGTTCGTAACTGAGACCACAAACTTTAAGGAGGGCGAGGTATCGGTTTCTCAGCATAAAACTGTGTCGCATTGCTGCTTTGTCAGCAACACTGTTGATGAAGAATGGGTTGCACTGAGTCGTGAGATTTTGCAGCACATTGGAGAGGGAGCGCAAATCGTTTTAATAGAGGGGGCTGACCGAAAAAATAGGCTGGCAAAATTGTTGAAAGCAAAAGGATTGCATATGCAAGATTTGTTGGATACCCATGCACTCCGATGTTTGTCTGTTAATGAATCTTATCTTTTGAGTGGAACATTTAAGGCAGATAGAGTAATCGCTTTTGTTGAATCTACGATTCTAGAAGCTAAAGCTAGGGGATTTGAAAGAGTATTATTTGTTGGATATGGGGGTTGGCTATTTAAAGATACGAAGTCTCAGGACAATGCCATTTTGGAAGAAGTAATGAGTTATGAGTCTGGTTTGAACGAGATGTTATCCAGGTATCCAAATTCAACGGTTATTTGCCCTTATTTATTAAATGATGTCAGTTCAAGAATGGTGCTTGATTTATTTTGCGTTCATCCAACATTGCAAGTTAAATCTACTCGCGTACAAGGCTTACTTGGTGAGTTGGCTGTTTAGCAGCACAGGGCAGCTATGAAATAACGGATTAATTAGACCTGTTACGAATACACATGATGAATTAGAGTTTATTTTAGGTAATCAATTGTGTCCCAATTCGTTGAATCAGTGCTGTCGCTGGATGTTTGCTAAACAAAGAATCTAATTTTGGTTCTATGTGCTGGGCATGAATAAAGAAGTTTCTTTAATATTTATTTAATAATCTGGTCTTAGCGGACCCAAGATGTGGAGTGAAGTCCATGACGATGTCAGGAATTACAGTGAGATTTCTAGAATTTGATTTTGAAGGCAACAAGGTCGGATTTGTTATGAGTCTAATGGAGATGGCATGATACAGTCGAATTATAAATACCAGGCCAAGGAAGTTGATGAAATAGTGGTAAGAGACTTTGCTTTTGAATTTCCATCCGATATGGACCCGGTCTGGGTTCCCGGTAACACGGTTCGGTCACACATGTTTAATGGGTTTTCTCTGACCATGCCATATCTCGAACCTTTTCTGATACGTTCAATATTAAAAGCGAGAGAGCATGTAAGCGACCCAGAATTATTGAAGGACATGTCGGGATTCAATCATCAGGAGGCAAATCACTTTAAGTGCCATCGGCGATATAACGAGTTATTGAAGGCCAATGGTTATCCGGAGTTGGAACGGGTCGAAGAACATATGGCCAAGGCATATGCTCGGCTTGAGAGTAAAAGTTTACACATCCGGTTGGCGTATTCTGCCGGGTTTGAATCTATGACAAATGGTTTTACACATTGGCTTATTACCAAGCGCGTGGCACTTTTTAAAGAAGCGAACCCGCATGTCAGCTCATTTTGGATAATGCATATGATAGAGGAGGCGGAACACAAAACTGTCGCTTTTGACACTTATATGGCGTATTCCGGCCAGTACCTGGCGAGATTTCTGGGTGTATTCCACGGTAGCGGGCATGTCCTTGGGTTGGGTCTATGGGCCATGTTTGTTTCGCTGAAGAAGGACAAAATACTGTATCGCCCGAAAACCATATTACAGCTCATTAAGGAGCTGACATTGCTGTGTGTTAATGTTGGCCCATTTATGCTGAGATCTCTTCTGCCAGGCTTCAATCCGAGGCAGGAAAAGGACCCGCAATGGATGAAAGATTGGGTAAGGGAATATGCCACGTTGCCAAAGGGCGCGCTTATTCCCTTGGTCGATACCAGTAATCCCGAGATGCCAGTACCCTTTCACAATCATCTCACACCACAAAAATAGTGGCGTCTCATTTGCATTGAGGCTGTAATACTGTTATTTGGTTCGGCTTTCGCAACGCAAGAATTGGACAACTGACAATTATTCAATATCTGATGGAGAAAATTATCGTGTCTGGTATGGTTCGAACCGGTTCAACGCGAGCTGGCGGAATTCAGTTTAGCTATCTTGAAGTGGGCGAAGGACCGTTGGTGCTGTGTTTGCATGGATTTCCTGATTGTGCTAACACCTTTTGTCATTTATTACCTGCACTTGCCGATGTGGGTTTTCGTGCAATCGCCCCGTATATGCGCGGTTACGCTCCAACTGATGTGCCGGACGATTCGTATCAAGCAGCGGTATTGGCCATTGATGTCGTGGAGCTGATCGATGCACTGGGCGTTTCGTCGGCCGCCGTCATTGGCCACGACTGGGGTGCGGTGGCCGCGTACGGTGCAGCCAAGCTTGCACCACAGAAAATAACAAAATTAATTACGCTCGCTGTACCACATCCAGTATTGCTTTTCAGCTCTCTCATCACCAATCCAGAACAACAGCGCCGCAGTTGGTATATGTTCTTTTTTCAGATGTCGTTTGCTGAAGATGCGATGGCATTGAATGATTTTGAGTTCATTGATCGAATTTGGCAAGAATGGTCACCCCTGTGGCAATGTCCGTTCAATATAATGAATGCAGTCAAAAATACGTTTCGCCAGCCGGGTGTGGCCAAGGCCACGTTAGATTATTATCGTTGCTTGTTCAATCCCCAACTGCATGACCCCTCACTTTTCGATGTTCAGGCATTACTCTTCGATTCACCGATCGAAGTTCCCACGATGTATTTTCACGGCGAACGTGACGGCTGCATTGGTTTGGAGTTAACAGAAGGGATGGAGCAGTTCTTTACCAAAGGATTTGAAAAATTCGTAGTGTCAGATGCTGGGCACTGGGCACATTTAGAGCAGCCGGATGAAGTGAATCGAAGACTTGTGGAATTCCTCACAGCATGATTCTAGGTTTGATCGCAAATTATCAATGGGGTCTTAAACTTATAGCAATTTTGTTTTGTAGATAACAGACATCGTGTTTGGACTGTATTAAAGTTCTAGGCAATGGTGAGCCATCGGGGTTGGCTACTTACTGATTATAAAGAAGCGGTAAAACCCCAATGATGATGGAAGAATAGGCACTTAGTATTGGGCTTTTTTCAGATGATCATTAAAGCAAGTAAATCAGAAAATGTATTACAGGAGATTATTATGAGAACGATTAGTCAGATTGTGGATGACGGTGCAGTGACACCTGAAATGGATGAAAGCTTTATCCAGATAAAAAAGGCATTAAAAGCACCCTTCACACCCAATTTTTTCCGAGTTTGGGCCACTTCGTCTGAGTCATTAAAAGGAATATGGCCGGTAATGAACCATATACTGACCAGTGGTCGGGTAGGCCGTCGGCTCAAGGAGATGATTTTTGTTGCTATCTCATCATTAAAGGGCTGCCATTACTGTGAAGCAGCACATCATGCATTTTGTTTGCATATCGGTGTTACACCTGAGCAAATAGACAGCCTAATTAAGAACTACACTGCAGAAACATCGGATCCCAAAGAGAAAGCGGCTATCGATTTTGCTGTCAGGCTGGCAAAAGATTCTCATTCTTCCAGTGAACAGGATTTTCAGGCGCTAAGAGAACTGGGGTTTGATGATGAAGAAATTATGGAAATTATTGCCATGTCGGGTATGAGTGTTTTTTATAATCATCTGGCCAATGCAACAAAAATAAACATTGACGAAGGATTTACTAAAATGTTATCTAGGAAATGAATCTATATTTTGGGGACTGACTCAGTTAACCAGCCCCTAAATTCTATTAATCTTCAATGACTCATATAATGGAAATCCTTCCGGTTAACTACGTCAAGAGAGGTGAACTTTATATCGCCTATCAAGTATTTGGTGAAGGAAAGATCGACCTGATACTTCTGCCCGGTTGGATCAGCCGCTTCGATGTGGCTTGGGAACAGCCAAGATTGGCTAACTCGTTTCGCCGACAAAGTCCATTCTGCCGTCTCGATGCTGATCGATAAGTGCTGAACCGGATTGTCACTCCGGGTTTCGCCAGACAATTGTCAGAAGGCTTTGTTTATAGAAATTCAGCCAAAAAAAGACTGATAAATATTGGCTATCTGGAATGCCTTGAAAGGCAATTAACGGGTTGTTAAAATTTGTTGCAAGTTTTGATCGGTTTCTTCTTGTCGTTGTAATTCCCACATACGCGCATACTGACTGTTTATTGCTAGCAACTGCTGATGTGTGCCACGCTCAATGATGCGCCCATGATCCATGACTAGAATCTGGTCAGCATCAGCAATGGTGGATAATCGATGCGCGATGGTCAATGTTGTACGGTTCTTTGCAATGCGTTTTAATTCGGCTTGAATACGTTTTTCCGAGTTTGAATCCAGCGCCGATGTGGCCTCGTCAAAAATCAGAATAGCCGGGTTCTTTAAAATAGTGCGGGCAATGGCCACGCGCTGTTTTTCACCTCCGGATAGTTTTAAGCCGCGCTCACCGACAATGGTTTCATATTTCTCAGGAAGGCTCTCAATAAAGTCATGAATATGTGCTGATTGGGCTGCTGCATAAACTTCATTCGCAGTTGCATCCGGGCGTCCATAAGCAATGTTGTAAAAAATACTGTCGTTAAATAATACCGTATCTTGCGGTACGATGCCCATGGTGGTACGCAGGCTTTGCTGAGTGACATCACGAATGTCTTGATCATTGATCTGAATGCGGCCCGACTGCACATCATAAAAACGGAACAACAAGCGGGCCAGTGTGGATTTCCCTGAACCACTGTGGCCTACGACAGCGACATTGTGCCCGGCAGGGATATCAAAGCTGACATTAAACAAAATCTGACGATTGGGTTCATAGCTAAAATTAACCTGATCAAAATGGATAGCTGCATTTTTAATATTGAGTATCTCGGCATCTGGTTTGTCCTGAATTTCCTTGTTTTCCTCCAGCAAAGTAAACATACGTTCCATGTCTGCGAGCGAATGCTTGATTTCCCGGTACACAAAACCGAGGAAATGTAGTGGCATATAAAGCTGCAGCATAAAAGCATTGATCAGCACTAGATCCCCCAAGGTCATATGACCGTCAACTACCTGATCAGCAGCCAATAGCATGAGCAGCGTGACCCCAACGGCAATAATTGCGCTTTGTCCTGCATTCAGTGTTGCCAGCGAAGTCTGGTTGCGTATGGCGGCTTTTTCCCATGATTGTAGATGCTCATCATAACGCCGGGCTTCCCAGGCTTCATTACCAAAATATTTGACTGTTTCGTAGTTCAGTAAACTGTCGATGGCTTGCGTATTGGCTTTTGAGTCCATGTTATTCATGGTGCGGCGGAAAATCATGCGCCATTCGGTGACGATCAGTGTCAATGAGATATATGCCAGCAAAGTCGAGACAATGATGATGGCGAACCAGATGTCGTACTTGCTAATGAGTATGGCCAATACCAAGCCAATCTCAAGTAATGTTGGCAGAATATTAAACAGCATAAAATTCAGCAGGAATGAAATGCCACGCGTGCCGCGCTCAATATCGCGTGAAACACCGCCAGTTTGCCGTTCCAAATGAAAACGCAATGACAATGAATGCAGATGACTAAATACATTGTTGGCTACGCGCCTGATTGCTCGTTGCGTCACTTTGGCGAAGATGGCATCGCGCAATTCACCAAATAAAGTACTGCACAGGCGTAACACGCCATAACTCATCAGCAAAAAAACGGGTAGTACCAGCTCAGCACGTGGCTGATCCAGAGCATCGACAATTTCCTTCAGAACCAATGGGACAGAAACATTGGCCAATTTGGCCAATACTAACAGGCTGAGCGCTAAAACAACTCTGACTTTAAACTCCAGCAGATAAGGTAAAAGTGAAGCAATTGTTTTAAGATTGCTGCGGGTAGCCGCTGGCTTCTCAAGGCGGGTAGGGCGCATCAAATGTTATTTTGCTGGTAAATTAAAGTAATAATAAATAGGTAATCGAGCACCCGGATAAAGTGACAACACCGAGCCAGCACCAAATCCACATTAATTTCCCCGGACGATACTGATCGGGCATATTTTTACTAAATACGGCCTGCATATTTAATACGGCGAAAATGGGAGCTGCTACGAAAGATACTACGGTGGCGATTTTGACCAGGTCGCGCATTGAAGCGAGATAGAAGAACAGGATGAATAACGTTCCTGTAATAATAATCAATAGCCAGATCAGATAGGTTTTTTCATTATTCAGCAGCGATTTTTGGGGAAATATTAATGCTGATGCAGCGCTGATTGAGCGTGGGAAAGCGTCAAGTACGGTTAATGTGGTGCTGAACATGGTTGCCAATGCTGCGATGGCAACAATTGGATAAGCCCATTGACCTAACGCCTGTTGGTACATATCAATCAATTGCCCTGCAAAGGCCGCACCTCCGGCCGCAAAAGGAATATTGCTGCCGTACATCACCAGCGCACCCAATAATAGAAAGCAGATCGCTAAAAAAGCTGTTCCAATATAACCCACTCTAAAATCGAATAGGGTATCTTGCATGCTGGTTAACTTACCCTCACTTTCATTTTTGCTTTTAGCCCAAATGGAATGCCATACAGAAAGATCAAGAGGCGCGGGCATCCAGCCAAGAAATGTTGCCAGAAAAATTAAATGTACGGTATCAGAAAATGAGAAGAATACAGTTGCAGATTTGTGGTGTCCGGGATTGTCAAATAACAACATAATCACAGCAGCAATCGAAGTTACCGCAAGCACCAGGATAATAATTTTCATTAATTTATCCAGAAGCTTATAGCGACCACTGACTAGCAAGATCAAGGCAAACAGCAGCAAGATACTGCTGATAATGAATGCAACTATTTGTGGATCATGTCCACCCAGTCCTTCAAGGCCGAAAATGTTCGTTATTAAACCAGCCGTTACAACAGTAATGGCGGCTTGAACGATGAACATGGTTGATATCGACAGGAGTAAATAGAGCCATATGGCCCATTTCCCCAGTCTTAGATATCCGTGCAAAATATGCTGTCCTGTTGCTGCGGTATAGCGCGGGCCAAATTCAAAGAAAGGATACTTGATTAAATGGATAATAATAATCGCAATAATTAACTCAAATCCAAACATGCCGCCAGCTTGAGTGGATTGAACCAGATGAGAAACTCCCACAGCTGCGCCAGCATAGAGTAATCCAGGCCCTAGGCGTGAAATAAAATGACTAAAAAGTTTGTGCAGTGCCATCGCTCGTTATTTTGTAGGCAATAGAGATTATTCGCTCGATCAACAAAACATGCTTCCCGGTTTAGCTGATGAATAAAAATTATTGTTGATCATCTTGAGTTCCTTAATTATCGGCGGTAAGGTAACACATGTATGGATATTTTGCTTCGCAACTACGCAGTTGAAAGCATTGATGTCTATAGCAACAATCTAAACCTAAAATTCTTAGCTGGAGCAATTATGGAGATTACCTGTTATCGTGATCCTGAGATCCATCGAGAGGCTCGCAACTTGCCGGCAAATACGTATAATCTAGCCATCACCTTATTAGCGCGCTGCCCGACCCGGCATTTGTTTATACCTATCCGTGCGATGCAATATATGGCCATTGTTGATAACGATGAGTTTGTGTTTATAGATGGGGAGCGTAAATGCTGGATTGATATCGCTTGGTGCAATTTCAGGCGGGAAGATCGTGATGCGTTGAATCAGCCGGTCGTTTATGATGCAATCTATTATCGTGAGAACATGTCAGAAATTATGACCCGATTGCAAAGCGAATTGCCCCTTGCACTTCAGACCTTGGCCAGCAAAGCTAAGCTGGATGGTCCGGCACGGATCTTGCATTTTCCGGCGAACCGCTAATCATCTTCATCCAGCTCGGTATCCCAGCCTTTCTCTTTCGCGCTTGCAATGGCTTGTGCGTATAGTTGAGCATGTCGTTCACGTAACTCCTCGGGTAAACGGCTTGGCAGATGTGCATAGGGTTCCCAGGCCGCGTAGACTTTTTCATATAAAGATTGCATCTGTGCGCCACTCCAGCCTGTGCAAGTTTCAGATTCAGGCAAAATGTCGAACACCCAAGCATCACGTACGACGCGACCCAGATGGGTAAGACCCCCATTTTTATCTTGATCAATACCTACATATATCTGTTCTATCATTGTGTTAATCTCATTATTGTCGGTGTTATATGCACAGTTTTTACTTAGCGTTTGACTGTGTCAGTCTTGGGTTTCGTATCAAAGCGTTGCAGTATATGATGAGTCATGTTTTTAGCAAGCTCCTCTTCGCTGAAAAATACGGTGC
>RRZU011555683.1_pt1 | contig 24489 bp, 20 predicted proteins | sample 2165561 | NCBI WGS metagenome assembly RRZU01 (sample SAMN10456909, study PRJNA506462) | wastewater metagenome | isolation source: wastewater sludge | place: USA: Moscow, Idaho | reverse complement strand
GAAGAAAAAATCAACGCTATCGTCGGTGTAGTCTGCAGCGGCTTATTTGCCCAGCGCCCTGCCGATGTCTTGTTTTTAGGTGGCAGTAACGGCGTCGAAAAAATCGTACGTAACGCTTAAAACTCCACTTGAGTTAGCGCTGCCAAAGGATGCGCACAACCATCCGGCAGCCTAACTCAAGCTCAACACCACTCAGCGCTCTAAAATTAACTGAGCTTGCTTACGAATCGTCTCGCGCCAAGCTTGCGGCTCCAGCACATCAAAACGTGCACCAAAGCCCTGTAACCACCATAAAGTTTGTTGGTCGTTAGGCACTAACGCCGTCAACTCAACCCAGCCGTCTGTACAGGGTTCAGACAAGCATTGCTCTGCACTTAAAGGTGTTTCACTGAGCATCAGGGCGGCATCTTGGTCAATACGCGCGCGCAAGGTCACGGTTTTTTCTGCATCCAACGCACCGTAACCAAAGCCACCGTTAACAATATATTCTTGTAAATTAAAACCTGCCTTTGCACGGTAAGCCTGCTCACTGGTACGTGCTTGTATAATACGCTGTAAGGCAAACTGGCACACATCGTTATACTCTTTCACTGTGGCCAATAGATAAGTGACATTATGGCGCGTGACTAGACCTTGTGCATGCAAAGTATAGGTTTTCGCCACTTGACTGCTGCGCGCAACATACTCCACCTCCAGCGCCTGCCCCATCAATAATCCTTCAGTCACTGCCTGCCAAATCTGCGGTTCAATTTTAGCGGGCAGCAAAGCTTTACCATTAGGAATGGCGCGTACTTTATCGCTCCACTTAGCAAAGCCATTACTATCTAAGCTTTCTAAATACTGGCGGGCCATGGCAAATTGCACACTCAATTGCTGAGTGGCGACTTGCGGTAACAAGCCTTTAATATGCTGCTCAGCCAATACCATCGTTAACGCAGTTGCAGGATCTAGAGCGGGTAAGTTACTTTGATAATCCGCAACAAAACTCCAACGGTATGGCTTAGTACTTCGATTGCACACCAAAGGGAAAAACGCCGACATACGTTCTAAATCGCGCTGAATAGTACGCATTTCCACACTAAAACCACGCTCTTCCAAAAACGTCTTGATGGTTGTAGTCGCTTTATAATGCGGCTCACGGGGAATCAATTGCAACATCGCTAAGTGTCGAAATAACGTATCACGCACGGCCATCTATGCTGTCCTTATCTTAGGTTTGACTGCAGCACCACCGCTGCCCCAGGCCATACTAGGCTATTGCTGTTTTTTAAACACATAAAACAAGTTGGGTTCACTGACGATATAAATAGTGCCCTCGCCATCCATCGCCACCCCTTCAGCTTGTTTAATACTGCGGGTCAAGCCATTAAAACCCATCGTCAAACTGATAAAACTGACTGGATTGCCCGCTTCATCCAACTCTAGCAGCATGCGTGATTCATCCGATAACACCAATAAATGCCCGGTACGCTGATCAATGGCTAAGGAAGAAAAATCACGCATAAAAATCTGCTTCGATGGCAACTCTTCTAAGACGCTGACAACAGGTGCTAAGTCGTTTGCCAATTCAGGAAAAGGTAAGCTAAATAAGCCAAAGGGGCTGCGCTCTTTAGCAAAGAGCATACGCTGCTGACGCGCATCCCAGGCTACACCTTCAAAACCTTTATTGCTGCCGGCGTTACTGCCTAAACTGAGCGGCGTTAGCGCTGCCGCATCAATAAACTGCGCATCTAAAGGTAAATAAAACAACACCAGCTGGCCGCGGCGCTCATCAATAATAGCAATACGCCCATCACTGAGCACCTCAACCCCTTCAGGATCTGAAAACCCGCGCAACTCCACCACGCGCAGCACTTCGCCGTCTAAAGATAACTCAACCAGTTTGGGTATGCGCCCCGTAACCGTAAATAGCGTATTACTCAGCGGACTCCAACTCAGCCCTGAGGTTTCAGATTTCTCTAGCCCAGCTAAGGGTTTAGCCTGAATCACCGCGCGATAGCCTGACAGCCAAATACTATCGGCTTGCTGCGGCGTACTGGTTTTATGCTCTTGCCACAAAAACAGTAAGCGATCATCCCAATGCAAAAAGTGCAGCAGCCAAACAACCAAAGCGGTACAGACAGCCAGCAGCCAAAATTTTGAACGCGATTTAAAGACTTTAAGCATGCCAACGACCTTATAAATTATTAATCAAAGCATGCAGTTGCGCCTATAGCGCTCAAACCGCTGCTCCAGCGAGTGATCAGGCGTCATATCCTACTGCGAAAAGCAGACCAGCGCCCTAGACAATCGTTATACTCTGCGCATTGTTTATTTGGAGAATTCCATGTCACTGCCTTCTTTACGCTTAAAATCCAATTCCGACCGCCGTTTACGCAGCGGGCACCTGTGGGTTTATAGCAATGAAATCGATACCAAACTCTCACCACTGAATGCTTTTAAAGTCGGTGACCAGGCTATTGTTGAAAATGCTTCAGGCAAGCAACTGGGGATTGTAGTGATGAGCCCGCAAACTCTGGTTTGTGCGCGTTTAGTTTCACGTGATGTCGAGCATCGTCTGGATAAATCCCTGCTCGTGCATCGTCTCAATATTGCTCTATCGCTGCGCGAGCGCCTATTTAGTGCGCCGTTTTATCGCTTAGTTCACGCTGAAGGCGATTTATTACCCGGTTTAGAAATCGATCGCTTTGGCGATATTGTCGTTGTGCAAATCACCGCGGCCTGCATGGAACCACATAAAGAGATTATTCTCGAAGCCCTATTGCAAGTGTGCAAACCCACTGGCGTACTCTGGCGCAATGATGCTAATACCCGCGATGCTGAAGGTTTAGAGCGTTACTTAGAAGTGGCCTTTGGTGAAGTACCTGAGTGGGTACAGTTGCTGGAAAACGATCTGGTCTATAACGCACCACTCATGCAGAAAAAAATGCTGGGTTGGAATTACGACCAGCGTTTTAATCGTTTGCAAGCAGCCGTCTATTGCACGGATAAGCGTGTGTTGTCGGTGTACAGCGATGTCGGTAGCTGGGCCATTCCTGCAGCACTGGCCGGTGCCAGCGAAGTGCTGTGTGCTGATGCTTCTGCACAAGCGTTAGATGCTTTAGAAACAAATGCCGAACTCAATGATATCGGTGAAACGCTGCTGTGCGCCGAAGGTGATGTGCTGGAAACCTTGCAAGTACTGAAAAGCGATGAAGAACGCTTTGATGTGATCATTGTTGATCCACCGGCCTTTATTAAGCGCAAAAAAGATCAAAAAACCGGTGAAGCCGGCTACCGTAAATTGTATGAGCATTGCATCCGCTTACTCAGCCGTGATGGTATTTTAATCTGCTCATCGCGCTCGCCGTTTTTCAGCGAAGAGAGCATGCACAGCACTTTATTAGCCAGCGCGCGCCACTTGGATCGTAATATTCAGATTCTTGAGCAAAGCGGGCAAAGTGCGGATCACCCGATGCACCCAGCGATTCCAGAAACCCGTCATCTGAAATACACCGTGTGCCGTATCTTGCCTAATAGCTAAGCCTGCGCTTAACTAGAGCAAACAGCGCTGCCCTTTGCCCACCTGCACAGGGCAGCGTAGAATGAAATGATTCTCGTCACTACCCTCGGCGAGCCTAAGTATGCTTTGCCGATCGCAGGGTCACCCCCGCCGCAACAGTTGCAGACGCACTTATCGCCCTTATCTTATTTTTGCAGGAAGTTCTGATGCCTGATTATCGTTCGAAAACCTCCACCTTCGGCCGCAATATGGCGGGTGCCCGTGCCCTGTGGCGCGCAACCGGTATGACCGACGCGGATTTTCATAAGCCAATTATTGCCATTGCCAACTCCTTTACCCAGTTTGTGCCGGGTCACGTACACCTCAAAGATATGGGCCAATTAGTGGCGCGTGAAATTGAGCGTGCCGGTGGTGTGGCTAAAGAATTTAATACCATTGCCGTGGATGACGGTATCGCTATGGGTCACGACGGTATGCTGTATTCGCTACCCAGCCGTGAAATCATTGCTGACTCTGTGGAATATATGGCTAACGCCCACTGCGCTGATGCGCTGGTGTGTATTTCCAACTGCGATAAAATCACCCCGGGTATGTTGATGGCCGCGTTGCGCCTGAATATCCCCGTGATTTTTGTCTCCGGCGGCCCCATGGAAGCTGGTAAAACTAAGCTGGCCAGCCACGGTCTCGACTTAGTCGATGCCATGGTGATTGCGGCGGATGACACAGCCTCTGACGAAAAAGTAGCGGAATACGAGCGCAGTGCGTGCCCAACCTGTGGCTCATGCTCAGGTATGTTTACCGCCAACTCCATGAACTGCTTGGTTGAAGCACTAGGTTTAGGCTTACCGGGTAACGGTACCGTACTAGCCACCCACGCTGACCGTGAAGAGTTGTTCCTAGAAGCGGGTCGCACCATTGTTGATCTGTGCCGTCGCTACTACAAAGAAAACGACGAATCGGCACTGCCACGCAATATTGCCAACTTCAAAGCCTTTGAAAATGCGATGAGTCTGGATATTGCTATGGGTGGCTCAAGTAACACCATTTTGCACTTGTTAGCCGCGGCGCAAGAAGCGGAAATGGACTTTGATTTGCTGGATATCGACCGTTTATCGCGCAAGGTACCTGAGCTGTGCAAAGTCGCTCCGAATATCAAAGATTATCATATGGAAGATGTGCACCGTGCCGGTGGTATCTTCAGTATTTTAGGCTCATTGGCGCGTGGTGGATTCTTACACACTGACCTGCCGACCGTACACAGCACCTCAATGGCAGAGGCCATTGCTAAGTGGGATATTACCCAGACTGACGACGAAGCAGTGCATACCTTCTTTAAAGCAGGCCCTGCTGGTATTCCAACTCAGACTGCCTTTAGCCAAGCCACACGCTGGCCGACGCTAGATTTAGACCGTGAAAAAGGCTGTATCCGCAGCGTTGAGCACGCTTACTCCCACGAAGGTGGTTTAGCCGTACTTTACGGTAATATTGCTGAAGACGGCTGCGTGGTGAAAACCGCCGGTGTGGATAAATCGATTCACGTCTTTGAAGGTAAAGCACGTATTTTTGAAAGCCAAGATTCTGCCGTACGTGGCATTCTAGCTGATCAAATCAAACCCGGTGATATCGTCATTATCCGTTACGAAGGTCCAAAAGGCGGCCCAGGCATGCAAGAAATGCTCTACCCCACCAGCTACCTCAAATCTAAAGGTTTAGGCGAGCAATGTGCACTGCTAACTGACGGTCGTTTCTCCGGCGGTACATCAGGCCTGTCGATTGGTCACGCTTCACCCGAAGCGGCCTCCGGCGGTGCCATTGGTTTAGTGCAGGAAGGCGATAGCATCTTAATTGATATTCCGAACCGCAGTATCAATCTGCAAATCAGCGATGCTGAGCTGGCTGAACGCCGTGTGGCACAAGATGCTAAAGGCTGGAAGCCGGTGGAAGTGCGCACCCGCAAGGTGACCACAGCACTAAAAGCCTATGCCTTGCTAGCCACCAGTGCTGATAAAGGTGCGGTGCGTAATAAAGCCATGCTTGATGAGTTGATTCCCTAGCATGTAGCGCTTCATAACATTGAAGCGCATTCAATAAAAAAGCCCCAATACTGCAAGAGCGTTGGGGCTTTTTTATACTACCGATTCTGCTAAAAAAGTGCAGTTATTAGGCTAGATCATCATGCTCAGCTAAGAGCTTCCAGCGTACCGATGTGACGCTTTTCTCCAAGCTAATACGACTGACAATCTGCTCCAACTGTGATTGATTCCCCGAACGCGCGACAATTTCAGCACTGACCAGCAAACGCTGCTGCTCATCCACATCTTTGCTGAGTAGCGACTGCAAGGTAAAAGACATATTGCTCAAAGTATGCAGCAGTAAAGTACGTACATGCACCTCATCATCGCTATGGCAAACAATATGTACTGCATAGCGCTGCTCCACTTCACTCTCAACCACGTTTAAGCGATTAATACGCTGTGCAGCATCACGCAATAAGATATTAGCCGATAGAATCACCACTGCACCCAGCGCAGCCTCGACCAATAAACCCAGGCCACAGAGTACGCCAATCGCTGCCGAACACCACAATGTAGCGGCCGTATTGAGGCCACGAATATTGAGCCCCTCACGCATAATCACGCCAGCGCCCAAAAAGCCAATACCCGACACCACCTGCCCCGAAATACGCCCAGCACTACTGACATCGCCGGTATACGCAGACACCAACACAAATAAACTAGCGCCCGATGCCACCAGCGCGTTGGTGCGCAAACCCGCTAACCTTTGGCGCAATTGACGCTCAGCCCCAATCACAGCCCCTAACAACATCGCCACAGCGACGCGCAGCACGAAGTTTTCCCAAACCATGCTGTTGTACCTCGAATAAAAGATATTAAATAACAGACAGGCTCAGAACGAACCTGTGCGTAAATACCACAACACCCTCTGCTACGTAGGCTAGAAACATAGCGGAGGATACTGGGATTCAAACGAATAAAACTCTTTAGCAGCCGCTTCAGAGAGGGAGCGGCTGCTTAGCTGCAACCTTAAGCAATCGACACATCAGCAAGGAAATGCGCGGCAATAAACAGATAAATCACCACACCCACCGCATCACACACGGACGTAATTAAGGGCGCACTGGCGCTGGCAGGGTCAAAGTTAAATTTGCTCAACACAAAGGGCAGGCTCATACCGATCATACAACCGATCATAACGATCGAAACCATACTCAGCGCCAAGACCAGAGCGATAACTTCATCGCCACGAATATAACCCAGGATGGATACCGCTGTGGCCATCGTCACACCCAGTGCTAAAGCAACTAAAGCTTCACGGCCGATTAAGTACAGCCAGTCACGCATCACCACTTCACCAGTGGCTAAAGCTCGCACCATCAAGGTGGCTGACTGCGAACCGGCGTTACCGCCGCTATCCACCAGTAAAGGCAGAAAGAACACTAAGACGATATTGGCCGCGATGATGTCTTCAAAGTGCGCAATCCCCGCACCAGAAAACAAGTTACCAAACACCAGCAGTACCAGCCAAAAAACTCGTTTGCGATAGAGCAAACCAATACTGGCGTCCTTGAGGTTGCCAACAATGGTACTGACACCCGCTGACTTGTGAATATCGTCAGTGGCTTCTTCACTGACCACATCCATAGCATCGTCATAGGTGACAATACCGACCAAAATGCCGCGCTCATCGGTAATCGGCAAGGCTAATAAATCGTAGCGCGCAATTTTCTTGGCAATATCTTCTTGGTCATCGGTCACTAAAGCATGCACAACATCGCTGGTCATTAAATCTTGAATCGACTTATTTAAGTCAGCCAAAATTAAATCACGCAGTGATACCGCACCGAGCAGCTTACGCTTGTCGCTGACAATATAAGCTTGATAAATCGTTTCTGCATCCGGCGCTTCATCACGTAAATAGGCCATAGCTTGTGCCACGGTCATATCTTTTTTCAGCATGGCATAGTCAGAGGTCATTAAAGCACCGGCGGTGCCTTCGACATAAGCTGACAATTTACGAATATCTTCACGCTCAGCATGCGCCAAGGCGGGCAGCAACATATCGCGCTGATTTTGATCAAAACGCTTAAATAAATCTGTGCGCTCATCAGCAGGCATTTCACTGACCAACTCAGCCAGCGTGGCTCGTGGAAACTCACGGGCTAAACGCACTTGCTGCTCAGGTTCGAAAAACGTGAAAATTTCCGCACGATTTGGCAAGCGCTCAAGTAAACGCCAGCCCAAACTTGGCTCGACTTGCTCTAGCACATCCGCCAAATCGACAGGACGTAAACTTTTAATCGCAGCCAGTGCGTTATCGAAATTATTGTTTTGAATCGCATCGCTGAGAACGAGTGCAAGATTGTTGTGGGTATTGCTCATGTTTAATCTCCAAGCGGCCAAGAACAGGCGACTTGAGGAGACTACACATCAGAAAATTCTGGCTGGAGTCCGCAAGCCGCGCTCAACTGACGCGCTAACTTTAATCTGTGATGAAGTCCAACAGGGACTTATACAAGAACTTTCCATATAGCCTTTATTTTCTCTGAAACCGCTTATGCGGCGGGCGAATACTAGGTCAAATGCGAAACAATAACAACTGCAGCGTGCTTGTGCTTATTCGTTTAGCTGATCTGGATGATAATGGTATGCTTAGTTCCATGACATAATGTATCGACATAGACAGTATTTTTAAGTGGTGCTGTACACCCTTTTTGGAGCTTATTTTGACCGCTACAATTGATGATGTAAAAAACTACTTACTGGATCTACAAGACCGCATCTGCGCTACGCTTGAGCAGGCCGATGGTGGCAAATTTTTTGAAGACAGCTGGGAGCGTCCCGGTGGCGGTGGCGGTCGTACGCGCGTATTAGCCAATGGCGCTTTAATCGAAAAAGGCGGAGTAAATTTCTCTCACGTCTATGGCGATTCTTTACCGCCGTCAGCTAGCGCCCATCGTCCAGAGCTCGCCGGCCGCTCTTTTCAGGCCATGGGTTTATCGTTAGTCATCCATCCAGAAAACCCACATATTCCGACATCACACGCGAACGTGCGGTTATTTGTCGCCGAAAAAGACGGTGAAGAGCCGATCTGGTGGTTTGGTGGTGGTTTTGATTTAACCCCCTACTACGCAGTTGAAGAAGACTGCGTGCATTGGCACCAAGTCGCACACGATGCTTGCGCACCTTTTGGTGATACTGTGTATGCCGACTATAAAGCTTGGTGTGACCGTTACTTCTACCTCAAGCACCGTGACGAGCCACGCGGGATTGGTGGCTTATTTTTTGATGACGTCAATCAGTGGGATTTCGACACCTGCTTTGCTTTTATGCAAGCGATTGGTGAAGCCTTTACTGCTGCTTATATGCCAATTGTTGAGCGTCGCCGCCATACGCCCTTTACTGCTCAAGAACGTGAGTTCCAAGCCTACCGCCGTGGCCGTTATGTGGAATTTAACTTAGTATTTGACCGCGGCACACTCTTTGGTCTGCAATCAGGTGGTCGCACTGAGTCCATCCTAATGTCCTTACCACCACATGTGCAGTGGGGATATGACTGGAAACCTGAAGCCGGTAGCCGTGAAGCGCGTCTGACCGAGTACTTTTTGCAAGACCGCGACTGGCTCGGTGAGGCGCAGGCTCAATGAAGTACTATGGCGTATTTGGCAACCCGATTGCCCACAGTCAATCACCGCTGATTCATCGTCTATTTGCGGAGCAAACCGGACTGGCAATCAGCTACCTGCCTTTACTAGCTCCGTTGGACGCTTTTCCAGACACTGTGGCTGAATTTTTTCAGCACGGCAGCGGCGCTAACGTCACTGTGCCGTTTAAAGAGCAAGCCTTTGCCTTAGCGGATCAACTCAGCCAGCGTGCGCAGCGTGCTAAAGCGGTCAACACCCTAAAGAAGCTGGATGACGGCAGCCTGCTGGGCGATAACACTGATGGTGCTGGTTTGGTCAATGACTTACTCAATAACCACGTGGAAATGACTGGTAAAAATATTTTGATTCTGGGTGCTGGTGGTGCCGTGCGTGGCGTACTTGAGCCACTGTTAGCGCAAAACCCTGCCGAAGTCTGCATCGTCAATCGCACTGTCGAAAAGGCCGAACTATTGGCACGCGAGTTTGCTGATTTAGGCCCGATGACCGCCTGTGGTTATGACTGGATTGATGCGCCTGTGGATATCATTATCAATGGCACATCAGCCAGCCTCAGCGGTGATTTACCACCCTTAGCTAACAGCCTGATTAAAGCCGGCGATACCGTGTGCTACGACATGATGTACGGCAAAGATATCACCGTGTTTAATCGCTGGGCGCAACACAACGGTGCATCACGCACGCTGGATGGCTTAGGTATGTTGGTGGAGCAAGCCGCTGAAGCCTTCTATATCTGGACTGGGGTACGCCCCAACCCTGCTCCCGTTTTAAAGCAATTGCGCGCGCAACTGTAAGCCTGTCACACGCAGCTTAAGCGCCGCGCAACACCTGCCCCGTCCGTAAATCACGGATGGTGCTGGGATTGCTGTTCTGGCCCAATTCGCCGCTGACGACAGCGTCCAGTTGACCATGAAAATACTGCTCAATACGCAGACGGCTTTTGGCGGGTAATAAACCGCTGGGATTGGCTGAAGTTGAGACGAGCGGGCCGGTTAATGCACACAATTGCGCGACCAACGGATGCGCACTGACGCGAATCGCCACAGTGTCATGCGCGCCAGTCACCCACTCCGGCACGCGATTGTGATGCGGCACCAGCCAGGTATTTGGGCCTGGCCAACTTTCTTCCAGTTGCGCTAATTGTTCAGGCGTTAAGCCTTCGAGCAAACCAGCGAATTGTTCCATACTAGCCGCAACTAAAATGAGACCTTTATGCGCTGGGCGGTCTTTGAGTGCCAGCAAACGCGCCACTGCCGTGGCATTAAAGGGATCACAACCCAGTCCCCAGACGGCCTCGGTTGGGTAAGCGATGACTGCACCGCTACGAATTTTTTGGGCGATCTGTTCAAGCTGCCACGCACTGCTCATAAAATCTGCTCGTCAGTCTAAAATAACAAAATCAATAGCAGACTATCTTAAACCTCTCAGGCTTTGCGATACAGCCATAAACCGCCTTGGCGACTGACATTGCCGTTAATTTCAAAATCAGTCAGCAAACTTAGCACCTCAGACAAGGGCAAATCACTCTGATCCACCAACTGATCAATCTCTAATGAGCGCTCTTTTAATAGCTCAAGCAATACATGTTCAGGCTCTGTTGTTACCGCCGCTATGGGCGCAAAATCCAGTGAAGCTTGTGCATCGTCCGGCACACTGGCCCCGATACGCTGCCAGCCTTGCAACGACTCTAAAATATCCCCTACCGTTTCAATCAAGGTCGCGCCATTGCGAATCAACTGATGGCAACCGCGCGCGCCCGGCGAGTGAATGGAGCCTGGAATGGCATACACTTCACGCCCTTGCTCGGCAGCTAAGCGTGCGGTAATTAATGAGCCACTAGAGGGACTGGCTTCCACCACTAATACGCCCAAGGATAAGCCACTGATAATACGATTACGCCGCGGAAAATGACTGGCATGTGGCGCACTATTGAGCGCCAGCTCAGACACCACCGCACCGCCCTGCTCGATAATCTCGCGCAGTAAGCCTCTATGCCGTGCCGGATACACTTGCTGCAAACCCGTGCCCACTACAGCAATAGTCAGACCTTGTGCAGCTAAAGCACCTTGATGCGCAGCGGCATCCACACCTAAGGCTAAACCACTGGTAATGGTAAAACCGCCTTGAGCTAAACTGTGGGCAAAACTTTGCGCGGTATCCAAACTGGCTGGGCTGGCACGGCGGCTGCCGACCACGGCAATTTGTGGTGTTTCTAAAATCGACGGATCACCCTGCACAAACAATAAGGGGGGCGCACCAGCAGTCTCTTTTAACAAGGCCGGATACTGCGGCATATCATGCAGTAATAGGTGATTGCCTGGATGCTCTGCCCAGCGCAAGGCCTGCACTGTCTGATCCCGCACCTTATCACTGTGCCGCGCCTCAATACTGCTGTGCGGCATGCCAATTGCGCGCCATGCTGTGGCCGGCGCACTCAGAGCTGCACTGGCCGAGGTAAAAACTTCAAGCAAACGACAAAAGCGTTGCGGCCCAATGTCAGGCAGGTTATGCAAGCGCAGACGCGCTTCAAGTTCTGCAGGCGAACAATCCAGCATAGTCATATCCCTATTCAAAGCGCATTACATCCTGTGATGCGTGTTCTGCAGTGTAGTTAGCCTGGGTTAAAAAGCAAAAAAGCGCCCTTTCTCAAGGACGCTTTTTATTAAAAACAACAGCGGCAGAACATCAACTTAAGGGTTTTTCACCTTATCCATTACCGCTAACTGACGGCTGGCATACAACACTAAACCATAGCTAAGTTTGTCATAGGTACGAAACACCATCACTAAACCTGCGCGCTCATCAGGAATCTTAACCGAAGTACCACTGATACGGTCACGCACAGTTTCACCGGTTTTATACACTGCTAAAACGTTACCCTCGACCAGTCCATCACGTGCACCTTTATTTAAAGTAATCACATCAAACTGGCCAATCTGTGTCACGCCACGCGGTACATCCAAAATTAAGCCATCAATGTCTTCTTTTGGCTCACTGGGTACAAAGGTCGAAGTGATGGCCCGCTCTTCCGTGGCGAATAAGCGGTCGGCAATGCGCACTTCTTGGGTCGTACGATTGAGCACCATAGTACCGACCTGACCTTCAATGGCGACAATATCACCGCCACCAATATCATCGGCGTTAATCCCTAAGAACTCTTTAGTATCTGGATCAATATAAGTGCGACCTTGACGATAAATACCGTATGCAGCGTTATTGTCTACATCACCACGCACATATAAACGGTCACCCTTACCACTGAGCACACGCTCCGCATTACCCGCCACCACATAGGGCGCCTGGTTAAAATCTTCTTTGCTATCTACAATACGATTGCTTAACAAGAAGCTATTAATAGCTTCCAAAGGAATTGTTGGAATGGCCTCAGCCATTGGCGTACTGTGCACTTGAGGTGATAATTTAATCGTGCCTCGGCTGGCTCCGCGATTGAGCATAATACGTGGCTGGCCATCGATATAGACCAAGCTTAAACGGTCACCAGGGTAAATCAGATGCGGATTAGCCACTTGCGGATTGACATGCCAAATTTCTGGCCACTTCCATGGTTTGCTCAGAAACTTACCGGAAATATCCCATAACGTATCGCCTTGCACCACGGTATAGGTCTCAGGATGGCCATTTTTTAACTGTACTTGTGCTTGTACTGCAGCGCTAGCGAGCAGCAACAAAGCAAGTAATGTTTTCCTCATGCGGTGAATCCCTTTATCATATGTCGATAGTGGAACGCTTTATGACCATTCCCTAACCCTATTTTGGCTTTACAGCCATTTCTTTATTATGCTGCGTATCATATTAGCAGCGCTTTCTTATTTTATTCTATTTAGTACAACACAAACGCATATGGCTATTTTAAATATTCTCGAATACCCCGATCCGCGCCTGCGCACCATAGCTAAACCTGTGGAGCAGGTCGATGATACCATTCGCACCCTGATTGATGACATGTTTGAAACCATGTATGACGCGCCCGGCATTGGCTTAGCAGCGACGCAGGTTGATCAGCATATTCGCCTCTTGGTGATGGACCTCTCTGAAGATCAGTCCGAGCCATTGGTGTTTATTAATCCTGAAATCGAAACCCTCACCGATGACACCGAACTCTATCAAGAAGGCTGCTTGTCAGTCCCAGGCTTCTTTGAGGATGTGCAGCGCCCAGAACGCGTTAAAATCAATGCATTGGATCGTAACGGTCAGGCGTTTGAAATCATCGCGGATGGTTTGCTCGCGGTGTGTATTCAACATGAGTGCGACCACTTAAACGGTAAGTTGTTTGTGGATTATTTGTCCTCACTCAAGCGCGATCGTATTAAGAAAAAGTTAGAAAAAATTCACCGTCAGCAAAAAGCTTAAGTTTTGATTTAAGCTGCTGCGCCGTGACACCACTTCTGTATTTGCAAGGTAATTGTATGTCTTCCTCTCTACGTATTGTGTTTGCTGGTACTCCAGAATTTGCCGCTCGGCATTTACAAGCGCTACTCGATAGCCAACACAGCGTTGTAGCGGTGTACACGCAGCCGGACCGCCCATCTGGACGCGGCCAAAAACTCACGCCCAGCCCAGTCAAACAGCTTGCTCTAGAGCATGATATTCCTGTGCTGCAGCCGGTCAACTTACGCAGCCCAGAAGCGCAGCAAGAGTTGGCCGCTTTACAGGCAGACCTGATGGTGGTGGTCGCTTATGGTTTGATTTTGCCGCAAGTGATTTTAGATACGCCGCGCTTAGGCTGCATCAACAGTCATGCATCCTTACTACCTCGTTGGCGTGGTGCCGCGCCGATTCAGCGCGCGATTGAAGCGGGTGACGCAGAAACCGGCATTACCGTGATGCAAATGGAGGCGGGTTTAGATACCGGCCCTATGTTGCATAAAGTCAGCACGCCCATTCACAGCACTGATACGGGCGGCAGCTTGCACGATCGCTTAGCAGCATTGGGCCCAGATGCAGTACTGCAGACGATTCAAGGTTTGGCTGACGGCAGTTTAACCGGTGAAAAGCAGCTGGATGGTTTAGCCACTTACGCGCATAAACTCAACAAACAAGCCGCACTGATTGATTGGCAACGCCCCGCTACAGTGCTGGATTGCCAAATTCGCGCCATGTACCCATGGCCGATTTGTCATACCACCTTAGCGGGTGAAACATTAAAAATTCATGCTGCAGTACTGGCCGAAGGCCAAGGTCAAGCAGGCGAGATTCTCAGCGCTGACCGCGACGGTTTAGTGGTCGCTTGTGGCGAACAGGCGCTGCGCATCACCTCTTTACAACTGCCCAACGCTAAAGCCTTAGCCTTTAGCGATGTCTTCAATAGTAAAAAAGAGCTGTTCCAAGTGGGTCAGGTGCTCGGTCTATGAACCCACGCCTCGCGGCAGCGCGTGCACTGACAGCAGTCTTGGCAGGTAAAGCATCCTTGGCCAGCAGCTTACCCACACAACTGGAACGCGTCAGTGAGCGCGATCGTGGTTTAGTGCAAGAACTGGCTTTTGGCACCGCTCGCTGGCAGCCACGCCTGTCTATTCTCGCTCTAGAGTTACTCAGCAAACCCTTTCGTAAAGCGGACCTCGATGTCGAAGCCCTACTCCTAGTTGGCCTCTACCAGTTGCTGTATACCCGTATTCCAGCGCATGCCGCCATTGCTGAAACTGTCGGCTGCGCCACCGCATTAAAAAAACCTTGGGCGAAGGGTTTGCTCAACGCCGTATTGCGCCGCGCGCAACGTGAAGCTGAAACACTATTACCGGCATTAGAGAAAGACCCCGTAGTGCTGACCGCTCATCCGCGCTGGCTGCAAAAATCACTCAAAGCCTTTTGGCCTGATGATTGGTTAGCGATTTGCGAGGCCAATAACAGCCATCCGCCTTTCACTCTGCGCGTCAACCAACGCCAAGTGAGTCGTGCAGCCTATTTAGCGCAACTGGCTGATAACGGCATCGAGGCACAGGCCACACCTTTTAGCCCTGACGGCATTACTTTAGCGACAGCCTGTGATGTCACCGCTTTACCCGGTTTTGCTGATGGCGCGGTGAGCGTACAGGACGAAGCAGCGCAGCTGTCTGCTGGACTGCTAATGCTCGAACCCGGCCAGCGCGTACTGGATGCCTGCTGCGCTCCAGGTGGAAAAACCTGCCATATCTTAGAAAGTGAAGCCCAGCTCAGTGAAGTTGTGGCAATTGATCTTGAGCCACAGCGTTTAGAACGAGTTAAAGCTAACTTAGAACGGCTGAAGTTAACTGCGACCCTGTGCGCTGGTGATGCCCGTGCTGTAGATGAGTGGTGGGATGGCCAGCCGTTCCAACGTATTTTGCTTGATGCGCCGTGTTCTGCGACTGGGGTGATTCGTCGTCACCCCGATATTAAACTCACGCGTAACGCTGATGACATAGTCGCTTTAGCACAACTGCAAGGTGAGCTACTCGATGCGATGTGGGCCACTTTAGCCGATAACGGGGTGTTGCTATACGCCACCTGCTCCACCTTGCCGACAGAAAATACTGAAGTGATTGCAGCGTTTTTACAGCGCACCAGCGATGCACAAGAGTTGCCGTTTGCTGCAGACTTTGGCAAAGCCCAACCCCATGGCCGACAATTACTGGCACAGATTGGCGGGCATGATGGCTTTTACTATGCGCGCCTGATTAAACACGCGCCTACACCGCGCACTTAAGGGTTGTCGTATGAAAATTATTATTCTGGGTGCTGGGCAAGTGGGCGGCACACTGGCTGAGCATTTAGCCAGTGAAGCCAATGATATTACCGTAGTGGATACCGATACTGAGCGCCTGCGTGAGCTTGGTGATCGCTTAGATATTCGCACTGTAGTAGGTCATTGCTCGTTTCCGACGATTTTGCGCCAAGCCGGTGCGGATGATGCGGATATGCTGGTGGCGGTGACCAACAGTGATGAGACCAATATGGTCGCCTGCCAAGTCGCGCATACACTGTTTCGCACGCCAACTAAGATTGCTCGCGTGCGTGAGTCGGCCTATTTAACCCGCTCGGAACTCTTTGATAACGATGCCATCCCGATAGATGTGCTGATCAGTCCTGAGCAAGCCGTTACCAACCATATTAAGCGTTTAATTGAATACCCTGGTGCGCTACAGGTGCTGGATTTCGCTGAAGGTAAAGCACAGTTAGTCTGTGTACGTGCCTACTACGGCGGCCCATTGGTAGGTCAAGAACTGCGCCAACTGCGTGAGCATATGCCCAATGTAGACACCCGTGTAGCGGCTATTTTCCGCCGTGATCGACCGATCTTCCCCACTGGCGATACTATTATCGAAGTCGATGATGAGGTGTTTTTTATTGCTGCCCGCGGGCATATCCGCGCAGTCATGAGTGAATTACGCCGCATGGAAGACAGCTACCGCAAAGTCATTATTGCCGGTGGTGGCCATATTGGTGAGCGCTTAGCTGAGGCGATTGAAAGCCGTTATCAAGTTAAAATTATCGAGATTAACGCGGCCCGCTGTCGCTATTTATCTGACAGCCTCGACACCACTGTGGTGCTGCATGGCAGCGCTTCGGATCGTGATTTATTAGTGGAAGAAAACATTGATGAAGCGGATATTTTCTTAGCGCTGACCAATGATGATGAGGCTAATATCATGGCTTCGTTACTGGCTAAACGTCTCGGTGCACGCAAAGTGATGGCCATTATCAACAACCCTGCCTATGCTGATTTAGTGCAAGGCGGCGCGATTGATATTGCCATCAGCCCACAACTGGCCACCCTGAGTACCTTACTCACCCATGTACGCCGTGGTGATATTGTCAGCGTGCATTCACTGCGTCGTGGGGCTGCTGAAGCCATTGAGGCCATCGCCCACGGCGATAAAAAATCCAGTAAAGTGGTGGGTCGCAAAGTCAGTGAAATTCAATTACCCCCAGCCACGACCATTGGTGCGATTATTCGCAATGATCAAGTGTTGATTGGCAGTGAAGATATTGTAATTCAAGCCGACGACCACTTTATTTTGTTCGTGGTGGATAAGAAATATATCCGTGATGTGGAACGCCTGTTCCAGCCTGGCCTGACCTTTTTCTAACGACTGCCCTGTAGCTTTTAACGAGTAACCTGCATGCACTTTGCCGCGATTAGTCGAATTCTTGGCGTTCTTTTGATGCTGTTTAGTATCAGCCATGTGCCGCCACTGCTGATTGCCCTCTATGATAATGGCGGCTCCAGCTCAAGCTTTGCTTGGTCCTTTGCTATCACCTTGTTAACCGGATTATTTATTTGGTTACCGGTACGGCGGGCACGGGCAGAGTTGCGGGTGCGTGATGGTTACTTAATTACGGCATTGTTCTGGATCGTACTGGGCTCGTTCGGGGCGATTCCTTTTATGCTCTCGCCCAGCCCCAATATGGGTGTAGTCGAATCACTATTTGAAGCCTTCTCTGGCCTGAGCACCACAGGTGCTACGGTACTCACCGGCATTGATCAACTACCACGCTCCATCCTCTATTATCGTCAACAACTGCAGTGGCTTGGCGGTATGGGCATTGTGGTATTGGCGGTCGCCATTATGCCGATGCTGGGCGTGGGCGGCATGCAGCTGTACCGCACTGAAATGCCGGGCCCCTTAAAAGATAACAAGCTCTCGCCACGGATTGCCGACACTGCCAAGACTCTCTGGTTGATTTACTGTGCGCTGACTTTACTGTGCGCGCTGGCCTACTGGGCCGCGGGGATGAATCTTTTTGATGCCATTGGTCACAGTTTCTCGACCATCGCCATTGGTGGTTTTTCCACTCATGATGCCAGTATTGGTTACTTTGATAGCGCGCTAATTGAGTTGATTTGCATCTTCTTTATGGGCATTTCTGGGATGAACTTTGCTCTGCACTTTTTAGCCTTACGCAGCCGCTCCTTGGGTGCTTACCTAAAAGATCCTGAATGCCTAACCTATCTGAAGGTTTTAGCCGCAGCGTTTTTAATCACCGCTACCGTGTTGATGATTTACAACCACCACGATGACCCGCTGCTGTCGATACGTTATGCAGCCTTTGAAGTGGTCTCAGTGGCGACCACTACTGGTTTTGGTATCACTGATTTTAGCGGCTGGCCCAGCTTGCTACCGTTTTTACTGCTCTACACCACCTTTATTGGCGCCTGTGCAGGCTCCACAGGCGGCGGAATGAAGGTGATGCGCGTGATGCTCTTGTATCGCCAAGGTCAGCGTGAGATTCAGCGCCTGCTGCACCCCAATGGCGTATTTACTATTAAATTGGGTAAACGCCGCGTGCCCGACCGAGTGATTGAGTCGGTGTGGGGGTTTTTCGTCGTCTATATGGTGACTTTCTTTACCCTGATGCTGGCGCTACTGGCCTGTGAACTCGATCCCATTACCGCCTTCTCCGCTTTGGCGTCATGTATGAATAACCTCGGCCCAGCGCTCGGCGACGCCACTGCGCACTACGGTAACTTGCCCGCAGCTGCGCAATTGATTCTCAGCTTAGCCATGATCCTTGGGCGCTTAGAGGTTTTCTCTTTATTGATTTTATTATCACCGGCCTTTTGGCGTTATTAAGTTGTGCAGTGTCAGGCTGATAGAGCTGACACTGCCTGCACAACACTTATTCAGCCTCAGCTAAATAGTCATCTTTCAAGCGTACATAGTTACCTGCGCCATAGGTAAAGAAGGCTATTTCTTGCTCAGTTAAAGCACGCACTTGCTGCGCTGGACGCCCCATATATAAATAGCCACTGACAAGATGTTTACCCGGCGAGACTAAGCTGCCAGCGCCAACGATTACCTCATCATCAATACGCGCGCCATCCATCACAATCGAGCCCATACCGATCAAGACCCGTGAGCCGATACTGCAACCATGCAGCAACACTTGGTGACCGATAGTCACATCATCACCAATGATTAACGGATAACCGCCTGGGTTAAAGCTGCTGGCATGGGTGATATGCAACACGCTGCCATCTTGCACACTGGTGCGCGCACCAATACGAATCTGGTGCATATCACCACGAATCACCGTGTGCGGCCACACCGAACAATCATCGCCCAATTGCACATCGCCAATCACCACCGCACTGGGGTCAATAAACACCCGTGCACCGCACTCTGGTAACCTTTTGTTAAAGATTCTAATCGCCATGATAGAAAACCCTCAGCCGCCTCGGCATTGATTTGTATTAAGATGGACCCATTATGGACTGTATAGCGCCATTCATTTTTTGTATTTAAGGTGTGCCTGTGACCGATCAAACCAATCCGTTATTGCAAGATTTTGATTTACCCACCTATTCTGCGATTCGTCCTGAGCATATTGAGCCGGCGATCGATACTATTCTGGCTGACAGCCGCGCAGCCATTGCGCAACTGCTGAGCAACGCACAGCAGCCCACTTGGGACAGCTTAGTGTTGCCTATGGACGAACTGGGCGCGCGTTTAGGTGAAGCTTGGAGTCCGGTCAGCCACCTGAATGCCGTATGCAATAGCCCTGAATTACGCGAGGCCTATGAAGCCTGCTTGCCTAAACTGTCTGAATTCTGGACTGAGCAAGGGCAAAACCGCGCTTTATTTGATGCCTACCAAGCACTCGCCAATAGCCCGGCCGCTGCGCAATTTTCTGTGGCGCAAAAAACCATCTTAGAAGATGAACTGCGCGATTTTCGTTTGTCAGGTATTGATCTTGAGCCGGCGCAACAAAAGCGTTACGGCGAAATTCAAATGCGCCTGTCAGATTTATCCAGCACTTTTTCTAATAACCTGCTCGATGCCACCCAAGCCTGGACCAAGCATGTGACCGATGAGCAGGCTTTAGCCGGTCTCACCGATTCTGCAAAAGAGCAAATGGCGCAAGCCGCCAAAGACAAAGAGCTCGATGGCTGGTTGATTACCCTTGAGTTCCCTAGCTATTACGCAGTCATGACCTATGCAGACGACCGTGCGCTACGCGAAGAAGTCTATAACGCTTACAGCACCCGCGCTTCGGATCAAGGCCCCAACGCCGGCAAACTCGATAACACTCCGGTGATGCAAGAGATTCTGGATTTACGCTTGGAATTAGCGCAGTTGCTGGGATTTAACAACTACAGCGAGCTGTCTCTAAGCACCAAAATGGCGGACACCACTGAGCAAGTGCTGAGCTTCTTGCATGATTTAGCCGAGCGCAGTAAGCCTTTTGCCAAGCAAGATTTAACTGAACTACAAGCCTTTGCCGCAGAGCATCAAGTGACTGACCTCAACAGCTGGGATATCGGTTACTTCAGCGAAAAACTGCGTGAGCAGCGCTACGACATCAGCGAAGAAGAGCTGCGTGCCTACTTCCCCATTGATAAAGTCCTCAGCGGATTATTTGCTATTGTTGAACAGTTGTACGGCATCCAAATCACAGAGTTAAGCGACTTTGACAGCTGGCACCCAGATGTACGCCTATTTGAAATCACCGAAGATGGCCAGCATGTTGGCCGCTTCTTCTTTGACCTCTATGCCCGCTCGCACAAACGTGGCGGCGCGTGGATGGATGGTGCCCGTGATAAGTACCGTGCCTCGAACGGTGAGATGATCAATCCGATTGCTTATTTAGTGTGCAACTTCACCCCTGCCAGCCAAGGCAAGCCTGCTTTGCTGACTCATGATGAAGTCACCACTCTCTTCCACGAGTTTGGCCATGGCTTACACCATATGCTCACGCGCATTGAGTTCGCAGGTGCTTCCGGTATCAATGGCGTAGCCTGGGATGCAGTCGAGCTACCCAGTCAGTTTATGGAAAACTGGTGCTGGGAGCCTGAGGGTTTAGCGCTGATTTCCGGGCATTACCAGACACAAGAAGTTTTGCCTAAAGCGCTGCTGGACAAAATGCTCGCGGCACGCAACTTCCAATCTGGTCTAGGTATGCTGCGCCAGATTGAGTTTTCTTTATTCGACTTTGAAATGCACTGCACGCATGGCGATGGCCGTAGCGTATTGGATGTTTTACAGAGCGTACGTGACCAAGTTGCGGTGATGGTACCGCCAAGCTGGAACCGTTTTGCCAACAGCTTTGCGCATATTTTTGCAGGTGGTTACGCTGCAGGTTACTACAGCTATAAGTGGGCCGAAGTACTGTCGGCCGATGCCTTCTCACGCTTTGAAGAAGAAGGCGTACTCAATCCTGAAACGGGCCGCGCATTCCGCGATTCGATTCTCGCTAAAGGCGGCTCACAATCACCGATGCAGCTGTTTATTGAATTTCGCGGACGTGAGCCTCAGATCGATGCATTACTGCGTCACAGCGGCCTTAGCGACCCTCAAGCAGCCTAACCAAAGAGATCATCATGACTACGCCAAGTGAGACCACAGGAACTGCAACGCAAAAACGCTTTATCGCTGGGGCTGTTTGCCCAGCCTGTCAGGTGATGGATGGCATTCGCATGTGGGATGTGGATGGTGTGCCGCATCGCGATTGCGTGCACTGCGGGTATAACGATACCTTAAATGCGGAAGGCAACTCCATTCCCAGTGAAGTACCGACGCGTGTCAACACCAGCGGCCTGCAAGCGCCTAAGCCTAAGGCGGTGGGGCAAGCGTTACAGTTTTTCCCCAACCCTAAGCTGAAAAAGAAAGACTGATCTGCACCACTAAAAAACGGCCTCTAGGGGCCGTTTTTTAATCTTACTGACTGACCTTAGCAAAAGGCTCTGGACGTGGAGTCTGTGGGGTGGAAGGTGGCAACATCGGGATAGCAAAACTTGGCTGCTCACCGGTTAAGCTTTTTAAGAACAGGGTAATCTGGCTGATTTGCTCCTTCTCCAATTGGCGACCGAGCTGCAAACGCGCCATCACATCCACGGCCTCATCTAAATCCCAATACGCACCATCATGGAAATAGGGATAGGTCAGCTCAACGTTACGCAAGGTCGGCACTTTAAATTTAAAGCGGTCTAAGTCATTCCCCGTCAGTCCAGCCACACCTTCAGCTGGATTTTTAGTTTCATAAGCTTGTATCAAACCCATTTTCTGAAATGAGTTTCCACCCACTGCTGGGCCGTTATGGCAAGCGATACAACCCACTTCTTTAAACAGTTTGTAACCTGCTAAAGCGTCAGCACTGAGCGCCTTCTCATCACCTTTAAGCCACTGATCAAAAGGTGCATTGGGCGTGACTAAGGTTTTTTCAAATTCAGCAATCGCGTCAGTCACTTCATTGATAGTGATTTTTTCGACTTTGTAGATATTCTTAAACGATTGCACATATTGTGGAATCGAAGCCAGAACACCGACAGCTAAATCATGAGTAAAACCCATTTCCATAGGGTTAGCGATTGGACCACCAGCTTGCTCTTGCAAATCAGCAGCACGACCATCCCAAAACTGCGCTAAATTCAAACTGGAGTTCAACACTGTTGGTGAGTTAATCGGACCTTCTTGCCAATTATGACCAATGGAAGACGGCAAGTTATCACTGCCACCCATGCTTAAGTTATGGCAAGAGTTACAGGAAATAAAACCTGATTTTGATAAACGCGGATCAAAGAATAATTGCTTGCCCAACTCAACTTTAGCCGGCTGTGTAATCACTGCGGGCTCAATAGGCTGAATAGGTTCGTTTTTTTGCGGTGCCGCAATAGCAGCAGTACTCAGACTGATTGTGAGCGCAAGTAATGACAGTTTAAACATTCGGACTAACCTCAAAGGTGTTGTTGACCTGAAGCATACTTGATGGCTCAGTGTCATCACTTGATCAGCGTCAAACAAAAGCTGTAAGCAAACCGCAAGCGGCTTGCCTACAGCTTGAATCAACTTACAAAATTTAAGCGCTTTTTGCCTGTGCTGCACAAGCACGCTCTACACTGGGCGCATCTAAAGCGCGCATTGCCGCAAACTGGCTGACAAAGACTTGCCCGCCAAAGCTTTGTAAAAATTCTGAGCGATGCAATTGATCCATCACCGGACCTTTGACTTCAGACAAGTGCAATTGCACATTGGATGCTTTGAGGCGCTCGGCAATCGCTTCTAAGCTGTCTAAAGCACTGGCGTCAATCAAGTTGACACCTGAGCACATCAACACTAAATGCTGACAGTGTGGGTACTCCACCATGAGCTCAATCACCCGCTCTTCTAAGTAGCGCGCATTCGGAAAATACAGGCTTTCATCCACTCGCAGCGACACCACAGTCTCACTTTGAATGACCGCAAAACGCTCAATATTACGAAAATGCTCACTGCCCGGTAGTTGTCCGACCACCGCACTGTGCGGACGACTGGTACGCCACAAGAACAGCAGTAAGGATAAACTCACGCCCATAATAATACCGACCTCGACACCCATAAACAGCACACCAATCATGGTTGCCGCTTGCGCGATAAAGTCTTGTTTAGAGAAACGCCAAGTCCGTTTAAGAGACTTAAAATCAACCAAACTTAATACCGCAACAATAATAGTTGCAGCTAAAACAGCATGGGGTAAGTTGTGAAATAACGGCGTGAAAAACATCGCAGTGACTGCGATGCCAACCGCAGTTAAGACACCGGCCATGGGCGTTCTAGCGCCTGCATCAAAGTTAACAATAGAGCGCGAAAACCCACCGGTGACTGGAAAGCCACCACTGACAGCAGCAGCAATATTTGCCGTGCCTAAACCAACCAACTCTTGGTCAGGATCAATACGCTCACGGCGCTTGGCCGCGAGAGTCTGCGCAACTGACACCGACTCAACAAAACCGACCAAGCTGATCAGCAAGGCTGCAGGTAACAATTGAATCGCTAGCTGCATATCCATAGTTGGCATGCGCAGCACAGGCAGACCTTGCGGCACAGTACCCACCACTTGTACGCCACTGCTGTCTAAATGACCTAAAGTCACAGCTAACACAGAAACAATAATAGTCAGTACAGGACCGGTTTTCGTCAGGCTATCAGCCCACCCTTTTGAGCAACCTAGGCTCAACAAAAAACCTTTTAAACGGGTACGTACCAGCTGTAAAAACAACAGACACAAGCCACCAATGATTAAGGTTGGCACATGGATATAAGGTATCTGCGACACCAGTGACGGCACTAACTGCAAGACAGTATCTCCGCCCGCTTGCACGCCCAAAATATGCTTAAGCTGACTTAAAGCAATCAATAAGCCCGAGGCACTGATAAAACCTGAGATCACCGGATGGCTTAAAAAGTTGGCTAGAAAGCCTAGGCGTAACACCGCCATCAGCATCAGCATCACCCCAGACAGGGTCGCCAGTAACATCGCCGCACCGACATATTCTGCGGTTTCAGCCGCAAACATCGGTGTCAAGGCAGCCGCAGTCATCAAGGAAATCACTGCTACAGGCCCAACCGCCAAG
>RRZU010019414.1_pt1 | contig 24504 bp, 26 predicted proteins | sample 2165561 | NCBI WGS metagenome assembly RRZU01 (sample SAMN10456909, study PRJNA506462) | wastewater metagenome | isolation source: wastewater sludge | place: USA: Moscow, Idaho | reverse complement strand
CTGGTGTGGTGAACAGCCGACCGGTAGCCGGCATCCCCGGTGGTGTGGTGCACGAGATGCCAGCGGACCTGCGTACCGCGTTGCTGGGCAACACGTTTGCGCTGGCGGCGTGGCAGGACATCACGCCGCTGGCGCGCAACGAGTTCATCTGCTGGGTCGAGGACGCCAAACAACAGGTCACCCGCGAGCGGCGGATCCGGCGTACCCAGGAGGAACTCGAGGAGGGCAAGCGCCGGCCGTGCTGCTGGCCGGGCTGCAAGCACCGGGAGCGCACCGGGAAGTAGCCGCGCTAGCTAGGGACGTTGGCGACCAAGGTGGCCAGGGCCGCGGTGCTGAGGCGGGCGAGTTCGTCGGCTTCCTGCGGCGTCAGGGCGTCGGCGACGATGTCGGTCATCCGCTGGTTGGTCAGCCGTTCGACCTCGGCGAGCCGCTCCTTCTTGTCGGCGCCGTCCGCGTAGGGCTGGGGCCAGCCGAACATCGACGTGTATTCCGGCCCCTTGTTGAGCATGTGGGCCTCCACCGGCGCGATGCCGGACAGCGAGAGCGCGTTGAAGTGCACGGCCGCCCGCAGTTCCCGCAGCACGAACATCACCTGCAGTGCGCGGCCCGGGGCGTCTGGCACGAGTGGCATTGCACGCCACCCGGCGTACAGCGGCAGGGCCAACCCGGGTGCCGCCGCGATGACCTTCTCCCCCAGCTCCGCGATCCGGTCCAGGCCTTCGGCGTTCGCCAGGTACTTGCGGCCGAAGTTCGCCGTTTGCTCCCAATAGATCTCGGTGGCGCGGGCGGCTCCGTGCACGGCGACGCCCTCGTCCCACATGGCAGCCAGGCCGGCCGGCTCGAACACGGCGAACGTCGCCGCGACGGTGCCTCCGGACGCGTCGCCCAACACTCCGCCGCGGCCGGCGACATACCCCGACAGCGGATTCTGATAGCCGGCGGCAATGCTCTCGGCGAAGGTCTCCGGATGGAGCATGAAGGTTGCGACCGCCTTCTCCATGGCGGCGCCGGCGCTCCGGGTGGACTCGGCGATATCGGCGTTGGTCATGGCGGCTGAACTCCTCATCGAGAACGTTGATGGCCCTGACCAAACTAGCCCCAGGGAAGGTCAGAGAGCCATGGAATAGCCGCCGTTGACACAGATCGTCTGTCCGGTGATCCACGATCCGCGGTCGCTGCCGAGCAGCAGCGCGAGCTGCGTGACGTCGTCGGGCACCCCGGGCCGCCGGATCGCGTAACTCTGCAGAATGGCCTTGGCCTGGGGCGAATCCGCGTGCTCGGACCACAGCGCTTCGGTCATGGGTGTGCGCATGGTGCCCAGGGAGATGTTGTTGGCGGGCGATCGAGCGCGTGAGACCCGCGGCGGCGGCCTTGGTCGCACCGTAGACGGCACCGCCGGGATCTCCGACGCGCCCGGCGTCGGAGACGATGGTCACGATCCGGACTCCACGTGCCTCTACGCGCCCGCCCTGGGCGCAGTGTTCTCCGGGGACACCCTGTTCCAGGGCGGACCCGGCGCCACCGGACGCTCGTTCTCCGGCTTCCCCACCATCCTGGGCTCCATCAAGGACAAACTCGGCAAGCTACCGCCGGACACCATCGTCTGCACCGGACACGGCGACACCACCCGCATCGGCGACGAGATCCTCAACTACGACGCATGGGTCGCCCGCGGCCACTGGCGATGCGGTGCGAGCAACGAGCAGCCACGAGGAAGTGGCCGAACCAGACAAAGCCACTGAGCTCTTGGGGGCTGTTGCAGTCAGAGGGCTCGGCGTAACGTCAGCAGCACTACCGGGAGGGGTAGAACTGTGAAAACAACCAAATTTGTCGCGCAGATCGGTATCGCAGCAGTCGCGGTCGGGTTGGCACTGGGCACGATGGCTCCTGCCGGAGCGACCAACAATATCAAGCCGTACGGCACTCAGGAAACACTAAAAGACATCTGGGGCAACAGTGAAATCGGCTACACGGTCGACGGATTGGGTCCCAGCACGGATGCCGTCCCGGCACAGATCAACGGTCAGCTATATGAGGCGTCGGTGACCGTGGCGGCCGTCCAAGGTTCCGTCATGCCGAACGTCACGGACTTCAATGCCCGCGCCCAGAGCGGGGCGACCTACCGCGTTCTCGGCGTCTCCACCCTGGGGGGACCGCTGGGTCCGGGTGGCACATCGACCGGGAAGCTCTACTTCGATGTCGTTGGCGACGTGCCGAACAGTGTCGTCTACAACGACGGGACGCAAGACCTGATGGCCTGGATCTCGCCCTAGTCCGCGGAGGCGTGCGGTCGCCCACGGCCGACGGCAGCGAGGAGCGTTGTTACGTCGAGTCTTTGGCCGCACACCAATCGTCAACGCCTTTCATTCGGCTGGCTCTGCCAACGTCATTACCGGCTGCGACCTCACGGGCAAGACCGCGGTGGTCACCGGCGTATCGAGTGGGCTGGGCCTGCAGACTACCCGGACAGTGGCGTCGGCGGGCGCCGAAGTTGTTGCTGCCGTGCGCAATCCCGAAGCATTCCGCTGCAGCCCCAGTGGGCGGAACTCGGCAACCTCGCCGGGCTCATCACCCGGGTCCCGCTGGACCTGGCATCGCTGAAGAGTGTGCGCGCCACCGGCGCGGCAATCATGTCCGATCGTCCGCGGATCGACGTCCTGGTCAACAATGCCGGCGTCCAAAGAGAGACGGTTGTCCAAGCTTTTCGAGCAGCAGGGTGGCTTCGAACGGCGGATAACAGATTGGAGCGCACAACGCGAGCCGCGCGGCGACCCGATTCCGTCCCCCGACTGTGCCCCCTTCCCGGCGCACCGGCTGTGGGCGTGCCGACGGAGAGAACGCGACGATAGCGGAGCACCAGTTCGCCTTGGTGGGCATTAGCCTGGCCACCTGGCTGCGGGTTCTGACAGGACGTGCAACATGTCGGGATCATCTCACTGGCCCCGGCGGCCCCCGAAGTGTCGCGAAGACGAGCAGGCAATTGACCTGTGAAGCCTTGCCGACCAGTCGATCTGGTCGGCAACCTCATCTCAGGTGGCCGGCGAGTTGACCGTCGGCCCCGAAGAGTTCCCGCTGCCAGTAGGCGATGAGTTCGGTGGTGTCGATCTGGTCGGGGTGGAAATCCCGCCTCTTGAAAGGTCGCATATCGGAGTAGAACCCCTGAAACATCGGGTTGCGGAGCATCTGCACCGTCTCCTTGAGGATCCGCAACGGCCGACGGCGGCCCTCCACGTCGGTGGTGGCGATCGAGATCCAGGACGCCAGCACCAGGAGCGGGATGCCGCAGTTCTGCGCGAAGCGCATCCAACGGATGCGCGTCGATTCCGGAACCCCCACGGCCCGATACACGTCGAATGCGACCGACTTGTGCTCCAGCTCTTCCAGCGCGTGCCAGTTCAACAGATTGCGGATCTCCGAGCTGTACATCATCGCCTGCACGTCCGGGCGTTTGAGGACGTTCTCCGCCCACACTGCCGTGAAATGTTCTGCGGCCACCGTGAATCCGAGAAAGAAGTGGCGAAGGCGGGGCAGCCGGTCCGGGTTGGGGTACTGCCTGTCCAGGAACTTCTCCATCCGTTCGGTGCTCTGCAGTAGGTACTCGAACCATGCGGTCGGGTAGCCCATCGCCGCGAGCTGCTCATTGAGCTCCCGGTGCTGCAGGCCGTGAGTCTTCTCCTGCCCGATGAAGCCGGCCACACGCTTACGCAGGTTTGGGTCGGCGAGCTGATCTTTGTAGCGGCGCACCGACCGGACGAAGATGTCCTCCCCGGGCGGGAAGATCGCCGACAGCACCGCGATCAGGTGACTGAACACCATGTTGCCGTCGGCGAAGTGCTTGTCGGTCTCGGTCTGCGCGTCGAATCCGAAGTTCAGTCGTCGGACGGCCAGGGATGTCGTCACGTTCGTCATGTCACGACGCTAGGGCCGCCGCCGGGCGAGCGGAATGTGCGGTTCAGACAGGGATTTGATGTTTTCGGACAGCCTGTCGTCAGGGTCGACGGATCCGGTGCCTGCTCGGCGGAGTACCCACCCATCGGATGAACGCACGACTGAACGCGGCCGTCTCCGAATAGCCCAGCTGGCGCGCCGTCTCCTCCACCGTAAGGCCTGATTCGAGCATCGCCACGGCAAGTGTCACCCGCACCTCGTCGACCAACGCGCGGTAGCTGGTGTGTTCGGCCGCGAGGCGCCGATGCAGCGTGCGCTCGGTGATGCACAGTTCGTCGGCGATCACCGCCATCGATGGCAGCACACCGGGATCCCGGACCAGTCGGGAGCGCACCTGCGCAGCGATTCCGCGACGCCGGAGACGCGTCTGCAAGAGCTCTTCGCACTCATTCGCACATGCCTCGGCCGCGGTGGGGTCGGCGGCCGGCATCGGAAGTGCCAGCAGTTCGTACGGGATGGTGATCGCGCTGCGCGCCGCGGACAAGTCGAGTTCGATTGTCATCCAGGGGAACTCGAGCCGTTCGACGGGGATGCCGATACCGGGCAGCTCGACCTTGATCGGCGCATCCGAGTGCAGCTGGCCGACCAACAGCGGCACCATGCTGGTCAGCGCGAACAGATCCCGTTCCAACATGAAGCTCCGGACGTCGGCCGGCACGGCGCTGTCATCGAACTCGAGCACGGCGCCGTCGGGTGTGTCGTGCCGGGTGAGCCGCAGAAACGTCGACGACAACGTCGCATACCGGCAGCCGATGTTGACCGCGTCGCCCAGCGTCGGACTCGCCAGCAGCGCGTAGCCGAGCACACCGGTGTTGGCGAAGTTGTACTGCAAACCGACATCGCGTGCGAATTCATGTGGATCTTCTACGCGGCCAAGGATGTTCCGCAGAATCGCCAGTTCCTGACCCGCTTGGACCTCGGTCGCACTGTCATCGATATCGGCCAGCGTGACGCCGGTACCCGCAAGACAGTCTGCCGCATCGATCCGGTGCAACCGCGCGGCCCCCAGAAGATGCCGGCAGGTCGCCACCGGCCGGGGAATATCCCAATCGGGCTGCGCTACATCGCCGATCGACACATGTCCGAACGTATCAAGTTCGTGCCGGCAAACACCGTCCGCTCTACGAACTGCCGATGGCAAGACTCGAGCTTTCCCGCGAACTGTCGCTGCCTCCCAACCAAGCCTGGGCCCACGCATCGAATGTGGCTGAGCTGGGCGACTGGCTGTCGCTGCACCAGGGTTGGCGCTGCGAAATCCCGCCCGGGCTCACCGACGGCACCACGTTGGTAGGGGTGGCGGGAGCCAAGGGCATGCGCAACCGGGTCACCTGGACAGCCGACGTGAAATCCGCGCGCGTTACCCGGCTATGGACGAGGCGGTCTGCAAGACCGATCGCCCAGATCCGCAACCTCATCCGGTCAGCAGACCCTTCGCGATGTGGGTCACCTGCACCTCGTTACTGCCGGCATAGATCATCAGTGACTTGGCATCGCGGGCCAGTTGCTCCACCCGGTATTCGGCCATGTAACCGTTACCGCCGAACAACTGCACCGCCTCCATCGCCACCTCGGTCGCGGCCTCAGAGGCGTACAACTTCATCGCCGACGCCTCGGCCAGCGACGGCAGCTGGCGGGCCCGCAGCTTTTCGATGGTCTGGAACACCATGTTCTGCACATTGATCCGGGCCACCTCCATTTTGGCCAGCTTGAGCTGGATCAGCTGGAACTGGCCGATGTTCTGACCCCACAAGGTGCGGGTCTTGGCGTAATCGACACAGCGACGGTGACATTCGTTGATGATGCCCAACGCCACAAACGCAATGCCCACCCGTTCGGTGACGAAGTTGGCCCGGGCGCTGTCCCGACCGTCACCGCCGGTGTGCTGTTCGGTCTCGCCCAGCAGTCGGTCCGGGCTCAGCCGCACATTGTCGAAGAACAACTCGCCCGTCGGCGACGACATCATGCCCATCTTCTTGAACGGCTTGCCCTGCGTCAGCCCCGGCATCCCGGCGTCGAGCACGAACGTCAGCACCGGGCGGTTGCGCCGGTCGGTGCCTGAGCCGTCGTCGAGCTTGGCGTAGACGATCAGCACATCGGCTTCAGGCCCGTTGCTGATGAACGTCTTCTGCCCGTTGAGGATGTAGTCACCTGTGCCGTCCGCGGCACATTTGACGTAGGTCTTCATGCCGCCGAACGCATCCGAGCCGGCATCCGGTTCGGTGATCGCCCAGGCCGCGATCTTGTCCAAGGTCATCAGGTCGGGAAGCCAGCGCTCCTTCTGCGCCAACGTGCCGCGGCTGGCAATGGTCCCTGCCCCCAGACCCAGGCTCACCCCGATGCTGCCCAGCAGCCCGAGGCTGACCCCGGACAGTTCGACGATCATCGCCGCGGCCGCGGAAAGGGGGGCGAGTTGGCCTTCAAATCCCCCCAGCCCGCCGGATTCCCCCTCCACCTGCTCCGGTTTCGGCGCGCCGGCCGTGATCGCGGCTTCCTCGGCGCGCTGCTTCTCCAGCATGCGCTTGACCGTCTCGGCCGCCAGCACGTCCAAGCCGAATTGGGAGAACAGCTTGCGCGCGATCGGGAACGGTGAGATCTCACCGCTTTCCAGCACGTCCAGCTGTGGACGGATCTCCTTGTCGATGAACCCACGCACGCTGTCGCGCATGATCACATCGGTGTCAGACCACTCGATCATCGTGTTCTTGTCTCCTCTGCTAGGGCAGCCGTGCCGCGATGTCATCGATCTCCCACACCCCGTCGGTCTCGATGGTGGCGACGTCATGCCAGCCGGCCAGCCGCGAGATCGCGCCGCCCTGAACCGCGAACACCGTGCCGGTGACCGGGCACTTGTCGGCGGCCAGATAGGCCACCAGCGGGGCGATGTTGGCCGGGCTGAACAGGTCGACCTCGCCTTCTTCCGGGTCACCCATCAGCGCACCCATCCCGGGGGTGGCCAGCGTGAGCCGAGTGCGCGCGATCGGTGCGATCGCATTCACCCGAACCCCGTAGCGCTCCAACTCCTCGGCCGCGATCAGGGTCAACGCGGCGATCCCGGCCTTGGCCGCACCGTAGTTCGCCTGCCCGGCGTTGGGCAGCGTCACCCCGGAACCCGACGCGGTGTTGATCACCGCAGCGTTGGGTTGATCCCCTGCCTTGGACTGCGCCTTCCAGTACGCGGCGGCGTGGTGCAGCATCGCGAAGTGCCCCTTCAGGTGCACGTCTATCACCGCGTCCCACTGCGATTCCGCCATCCCGGGAATGAACGCGTCCCGCAGAATGCCGGCATTGTTGACCAGGACGTCGAGGCGGCCGAACTCGTCGATGGCCTGCTGCACAACGCCGTTGGCGGCGCCCCAGTCCGACACGCTGTCGGTGTTGGCCACCGCTCGACCGCCCGCGGCGACGATCTCGTCGACCACCTGCTGGGCCGGCCCGGCATCCGCCCCTTCCCCGGCGTTGCTGCCGCCCAGATCGTTGACGACGACCGCGGCGCCCTCGGCGGCGAACAGCAGTGCGTGCTCACGGCCGATCCCACGCCCGGCGCCGGTGATGACGGCGACCCGGCCTTCCAGTGCTCCCATGGCTTTTCCTTTCAGTCTGCTCAGTCTGCGATGACGGCAAGGCCGTCGGTGATGGCGAACTCTTGGCCTTCTGAGGTGCCCACGCGCGCCGTTTCGAAGGCGTAGCTGGTGGTTCCGTTGGCCGAACCCGCGGCCCAGATGCGGGTTTCCAGGTCATCGCCGGGCAGCACCATCTTGGAGAACCGCACCGCGAATCGCTCGAGCCGGGCGACATCCGAGCCGGCCACCTCGGTGAGCACCGCCCAGGAGGTGAACGCCATCGTGCACAGGCCGTGCGCGATGATGCCGGGTAGCCCGGCATCGCGGGCCACCTCCTCGTCGAGGTGGATCGGCATCGGGTCACCCGACGCCGGCGCGTAGCGGAAGGTCTGGTCGTTGTCGATGTGCTGGCTGACCTTGACCAGTGGCGCTCCATCGCGCAGCGCGGCGTCGAACTTGTGGTTCGGCACCTGCTCTCCCACCGCCTCGCCTGCGTTGACACCACGGAAAAAGCCGACCAGGTATTGCTCGTTGACGAGTTCGCCGTCGTGAGCCCGGGTCTCGAGGTGAATCGAAATGCGGGCGCCCGAATCCACCGTGTCGTAGCCGATCACCCGTGCCCGCGAGGTCAGTCTGTCCCCCGGGCGGATCGGACGATGGAAGTGGAAGTCCTGTTCGCCATGGACGATTCGGCCGAAGATCTCGATCGGCACGACGTCCAGCGCGGGCGCCATCATCGCGTCGAAGGCCGGCACTATCGCGAACACCGGTGGTGCGACATCGCCGTTGCGGTGGGCCTCGATCGGATCGTTGGTTGCCGCCGCGTACTCGGCGATCCGTTCCGCGGTGACCTCGAAGGTCTCCGGATCGGCCCAGACGTTCAGGCCCGCGCTGTCGAATTGCGTTATCTGATCCGCCATATCAGGCCGCCGCTGAGGCCAGCGCTTCGAGCTTCTCGAGGGTCGCGTCGAGTTGCTTGGCGCCGTCCTTCTCGACCGCCTTGGCCAGCGCACCCTTGATCAGCGCACCCTCGAAATCACCGGCCACGCTGAACTCCGAGCCGTCACCGGCGGGGGCCACCGAGAACGCGAACTGGCATTTGACGCCGGCCATCCCGGTGCCCGACATTGTCAAGCTGGTGGGGGCGTCGAACTTGTCCACCGTCCACTCGATCTTGTTCGCCATCCCCAGCATCACGATCTTCGCGGTCAGCGACGAGCCCTCGGACAGCGTTGCTGGCGGCTCGCCCAGCCATTTCTCGTGGATGGTGAACCACTGGTCCCAGGTCGACGGGTCTGAAACCCTCTGCCACAGCGCTTCCGGGCTGACGGACAGTTGTTTGGTGGCCTCGATGTGTCCCACGCGATGTCTCCTTCTTCTGTGTGATTTCAGCGTTCGGCGCGCTGGTAGGCGGTAACGACGGCGGCGCCGCCGAGTCCGATGTTGTGCTGCAGAGCAGCAGTCACCCCCGGCACCTGACGCTTGTCGGCGGTGCCGCGCAATTGCCAGGTCAGCTCGGCGCACTGAGCCAGTCCGGTCGCTCCCAGCGGATGACCCTTGGAAATCAGTCCGCCGGACGGGTTCACCACCCAGCGTCCGCCGTAGGTGGTGTCACCGTTGTCGATCAGCTTGGGCGCCTCCCCTTCACCGCAGAGCCCGAGGGCTTCGTACAGCAGCAGTTCGTTGGTCGAGAAGCAGTCGTGCAGTTCGATGACTTGGAAGTCGTCCGGCCCCAACCCGGACCGGTCGTAAACCTGTTGTGCGGCTTTGACATTCATGTCATAGCCGATCAGGTTCTTGGCGGTGCCGTCGTAGGTGGAGGCGAAATCCGTAGTCATCGCCTGCCCGACAACCTCCACGGCCTGACCGGCCAGACCGTGCGAATCGACGAATGCCTCTGACGCCAGGATCGCCGCGCCGGAGCCGTCCGAGGTCGGCGAGCACTGCAGTTTGGTCAGCGGGTCGTAGATCATCTGCGCCGCCAGGATGTCGTCGAGGGAGTACTCGTCGGAGAACTGCGCATATGGGTTGTTCACCGAGTGCTTGTGGTTCTTGTAGCCGATCTTGGCAAAATGCTCAGCGGTGGAACCGAATTGCTTCATGTGCTCGCGGCCTGCGGCGCCGAACATCCAGGGTGCGACCGGGAACAGCACCTCGGAAATCTCGGCCAGCGCCAGGACGTGCTTCTCCATCGGCTGCGCCCGGTCATCGTAGGAGGATGACAGCGAGCCCGGCTTCATCTTCTCGAAGCCGAGCGCGATCGTGCAGTCGGCCAACCCGCCCCGAATGGCCTGCGCAGCAAGATAGAGCGCGGTGGATCCGGTGGAGCAGTTGTTGTTGACGTTGACGATCGGGATGCCGGTCAGGCCCAGTTCGTAGAGCGCCCGCTGCCCGGAGGTGGACTCGCCATAGACGTAGCCGACGTAGCCCTGCTGCACCTCGCGGTAGTCGACCCCGGCATCGGCCAGCGCCTTGGTCCCGGCTTCCCGGGCCATGTCCGGGTAGTCCCACACCGACCCGTCGTCGTTGGTGCGGCGGCCGGGCTTCTCGAACTTCGTCATGCCGACGCCGACAACGAAAACGCGTTGTGCCACTAAAGGTTCCTCTCGCCCAGGTCCGCTGTTCAGCGGCTCTGGATCGAGGCTAGGTCGACCGCTTGGCCACGACGAGGACTGCGACAGGCGTCTTGGGGGACCGAAACGATCATCGGGATTAGGATCGGAGGCTGATTCCGATCACAGGTCACGCGAAGGGCGTCCGCCGACACATGGCACACACCGTCCCCGTCCAGTTCCTCCACGCAACGGTCGAGGCCATGGCCAGGCGCGGCTTCGACGTACAACGCGCGTTGCAGGAGACCGGACTCGACTGGCAGCGCTACTCCGTCGAACGTGCCAGGATCACGCCCGAACAGGCCACCGGGGTGATCCGGCACCTGTGGGGCATCACCGACGACGAACTCCTCGGTTTGGGACCGCGTCCGGTACCCCGCGGCACGCTGCGCCTCTCGGGCTTCACCTTGATTCACAGTCGCGACCTGCGCGCAGCGCTCACCCGGATGCTCGAGCTGACCTCGGTGTGGGCCGGAGTCCGGTGCCAATACGAGGTCGATGACGGTATCGTCACGGTCCGCCAACTGGACCGCCCGGATTCGCCGGTCGATCCGTTCGTCGCCTTCGCACTGATGAGCGGCCTGCACCGGTTCGCCGGCTGGCTGACCGGATCACCACTGCGCCTTCGCTACCTGGGATTCCGCTTCAATGCGGACTACCTCAGTGACGACTACATGGCCATTTTCGGCATCCGTCCCGAGTTCGGGGCAGCGGGTTACGCAATGTCGTTCGACGCGGAGGCGCTCACCAGACCCGTGGTCCGGGACGAGGCCGATCTCAAGGACTTCCTCCGAGAGGCACCCGGGACCCTGTTCTACTCGCATGAGCACACCACCACGACCGCCGCCCAGGTCCGGATCATCATGGAACGCAGCCTGAACGGGCCGTGGATGACCGCCGACGAGCTCGCCGACCGGCTGTCGATGAGTGCGCCCCACCTGCGACGGCTCCTCCGTGCGGACAACACTTCGCAGCGCCGGATTCGCGACGAGGTGCTCCGGGACCGCGCGGTCGAAGCCTTGGTGCACGGCGAGGAGACGATCGCCGACCTCGCCACCCGCCTTGGCTTCTCAGAAACGAGCGCATTCCGGCGGGCCTTCCGACGGTGGACAGACCTCCCGCCGGGAGCCTACCGGGCCAACTCCGTCGGTTCGGATGCCCCGGATCGCCGACCCCACTCCTGAGTTTCACACACCGAAAACCGGTTTAGTGCAACGACATACGGCGAATCAAATGTCGTCAGCTTACCGAACCGGCATCGACCAGCGCGGCAGCCTCATCTGCGTTCAGCCACCAGTCGACCAGAGCCATCAAGAAGAACCTCGATCCACAACAGTGACTATGGACGGATCTCGAAAGCCGCAGCGCGACCTTCCGATGGTCGGCGTGAAGAACCGGCGGGAGCAGCGCGGCACCGCAGGTGCAAACTACGGCTCGGCAAGTCACTTGGCCTGACGTTTTGCCATCCAGATGGCGCAGGCGCCAAGTTACGCCATCTCAACTGGCAACGCGCCATCGAGCATGGCAACCGACAGCGACGCCCCTCGTGAAGATTCCGCTCTGGATTGTTCATTAACATCACTAATGTCAATTAACAATTATTAGCTGTACTGATCCAACGCGCACGCTTACCGTCGACCGGGTGAACAGCCCGCTGACCCTGGTCTACTTCTCCGGCTTCGCCACCACGTTCGCGCTGATCGCCGCAATCGGTGCGCAGAACGCGTTCGTGCTGCGCCAGGGCATCCGCCGCGAGCACGTGCTGGCCGTCGTCGCGCTGTGCTCGGTGTCCGATCTGGTGCTGATCACGGCCGGGATCGCCGGCTTCGGCGCGCTGGTCGCCGCACATCCCGACATCGTCACCGTCGCCCGCTTCGGCGGGGCCGCGTTCCTGGTCGGCTACGGGCTCCTGGCCGCGCGCCGCGCGTTCACCCCGAGCACCCTGACCCCGTCGACGGCCGGCCCGGCCCGGCTGGCCAGCGTGGTGGGCACCTGCCTGGCGCTGACCTTCCTCAATCCGCACGTCTACCTCGACACCGTCGTGCTGCTCGGCGCCCTGGCCAACGAGCAGCACGAGGGCCGGTGGATATTCGGGGTCGGCGCGATCACGGCCAGCTTCGTGTGGTTCACAACACTCGGGTTCGGGGCCACCAAGCTCGGCGCCCTGTTCGCCAAGCCGGTGACCTGGCGGATCCTCGACGGCGCGATCGCCGCCACGATGATGGGACTGGCAGTCCTCATCGTCGCCGGGTGACACAATGGGCCAATGGTGTCCGACGATCGCGCACCCGGGCTCCGGGAGCGTAAGAAGCTGCGGACCCGCGAGACCATCCGCACCGAAGCCCTCAAACTCTTCGAGGCCAACGGCTACTCCGCCACGACCGTGGAACAGATCGCCGAAGCCGCCGACGTCTCGCCCAGCACGTTCTTCCGGTATTTCACGAACAAGGAAGCGCTACTCATCCCCGACCAGCTGATGGATCCGATCATCAACACGTTCATCAACGCGCCGGCCGAGCTCTCGCCGGTCGCGGCCTATCGCCTGGCCGTCGGGCAGATGTTCACCGGCATCAGCGACACGGCGTGGGAACCGGAACGGGCCCGCCAGAACCTGATGTACACCCTGCCGGAAGCCCGCGGGGCGCTGTACAGCCAGTACATCGACACCATCGAACAGATCACCGACGCACTGGCGATCCGCCTGAACCTGCGGCCCGACGATCTGCGGCTGCGCACCACCGCGGGCGCGATCACCGGTGTCATCATGGCGTCCCTGCACGGTGCAGCCATGAATCCCGAGGACATCTACCGCGCACTGGACTTCCTCGACGCCGGCCTGCCACTCAAAGACCTCGGCTGATGGGCAGGTCCGTGTTCATCACCGGCGCCGCCGCGGGCATCGGGCGAGCAACGGCGTACGCGTTCGCTGCCCGCCGATACACCGTCGGCGCCTATGACCTCGACGAGGACGGGCTGGCCACGCTCGCCGACGACATCCGCGGCACCGGTGGGACGGTCCTCACCGGCCATCTCGATGTCACCGACTATGACGAGATGTCGACGCGGGTAGCCGAATTCGCCCAGACCAACGGCAATCGCCTGGACGTGATGATCAACAACGCGGGCATCCTGGCCTCCGGCCGTTTCGAGGAGGTCGACGTCGCCGTCAGCCACCGCGAGATCGACGTCAATTGCAAGGGCGTGGTAAACGGCCTGTACGCGGCATTCCCGTACCTGCGCTCCACGCCATCGGCCGTGGCCGTCAACCTCGCGTCGGCCTCGGCCATCTACGGTCAGCCCGAACTCGCCATCTACAGCTCCACCAAGTTCTTCGTACGCGGCCTCACCGAGGCACTCGACATCGAATGGGAGCGGTACGGCATCCGCGTCATCGACATGTGGCCGCTGTTCGTACAGACCGCGATGACCGATGACATGCACATCGGCACCACCGATTCGCTCGGGATAAAACTCAGCGCGCAGGATGTCGCGGAGGCGATCATCGCCGCCGTCGACACCTCCGGGCTGCGAAAAAACCTGCGGCAGGTGCACTTTCCCGTCGGCCGAACCGCCAGGATCATGAGCGTGGCATCCCGGCTCGCCCCCGGACCGCTGAGTCGGCTGATCAACAAGCGACTGTCCCACCAGTAACCCCGCTGCACTGTTGTGCGGTTCTCTCGCTGACATGACCGAGCCGGGATAGTCTCGCGCCGTGCACATACAGTCGAACAGACGCGGGTTCCTCGGACTGGCCGGGCTCACCGCACTGGCCCTGGCCGGCTGTTCCTCGGGCAAGCCGTCGCCGGGAACCCCGGGCGGGGGCGCGGTCACCATCAAGCACGCCTTCGGTGAGACCACCGTCCCGGCCGTGCCCAAGCGTGTCGTCAGCGCCGGGTTCACCGAACAGGACAGCCTGCTGGCGCTCGGCGTGGTACCGGTAGCCACCACCGAGTGGTTCGGCGGCCAACCGTTCGCAGTGTGGCCGTGGGCGCAACCGAAACTCGGGGCCGCCCGACCGGTGGTCCTGAACCTCGACGCCGGCATCGACGTGGACAAGATCGCGACACTGAAACCCGACCTGATCGTCGCGATCGACGCCGGCGTGGACGCCGACACCTACCAGAAGCTCTCGGCCATCGCCCCGACCGTTCCCCAGTCCGGCACCGACGCGTTCTTCGAACCGTGGCGGGACCAGGCGACGACCATCGGGACAGCCGTCTTCCAGAGCGATGCCATGGCCGGCCTCGTCAAGGCCGTCGATGACCGGTTCACCAAGGTGGGCTCCGACAACCCGCAGTTCAAGGACAAGCGGGTGCTGCTGCTCGAGGGCCGGCTGTGGAACAACGGTGTGGTGGCCACCCTGCCCGGCTGGCGGACCGACTTCCTGACCCGAATGGGATTCACCATCCCCGAGAGCATCACTTCGCACGGCACCGACGACCATCGCGCCGTCCTCCCCGTCGACCAGGCCGCCGCGGTCCTCGACGACGCCGACGTGTTGATCTGGACCACCGAGAGCGACGAGGACCAGGCGGCCCTGGTCGCCAATCCGGCGATCGCCGGGCTGCGGGCCACCAAGCTCAACCGGAATGTGTTCACCGGCAAGGATCTTGCCGGTGCGATCAGCTTCGCCTCGGTGCTTTCCTACCCGGCCGTCGCCGATCAGCTGCCGCCGCTGTTGTCCACGGCGCTGCGCTGATCGTGTTCGATGTCCAGCACCGGCGTCGGTCGGCCGAACCCCCGCGTGACACCGAGGAGCCAGACGAATCCGACTGCCAGCCAGCACAACCCGACGATCAGCGTGAGATGCGACAGGCTGGTCCACAGCCACAGCGTCAGGACCAAGCCGATCAGCGGCAGGATCAGGTAGGTCAGCGCGGACACACCCGAGCGCTCCCGCTGATCGATGAAGTAGTGCTTGATCACCGACAGATTGACCACCGAAAAGGCCACCAGCGCACCGAAACTGATCAGCGAAGCCAACGTCGTCAACGTGATCACCTCGGCCAGCAGGGAGACCACACTGACCACCAGGATGGCCCAGACCGGCGTGCTGAACCTCGGCGACACGTGCCCGAACACCGGCCGCGGCAGGATGCCGTCACGGCCCATCGCGTAGAGGATGCGGGCGACCGAGGCCTGCGACGTCAGTGCCGAGCCCAGCGCGCCGGCCACGTAGGCCGCCGTGAAGAACGATGATAGGAACTGTCCGCCGGCCGCCTTCATGACGTCCAGCGATCCGGAGTCGACGTCGGTGAACGCATTGGACGGGTACACCAATTGCGCGACGTAGGACAGCCCGATGAAGATCACGCCGGCGGCCACCGTCACGGTCAGGATGGCACGCGGAACGTTCCGCTCGGCATCCTTGGACTCCTCGGAAAGGGTTGACACCGCGTCGAATCCGAGGAAGGACAGGCACAGGACGGCCGCACCGGCGGCGATCACACCGAACCCGGAGGCGCTGCCGTCGCCGTGCAGCGGCGCCAGCACGTCGACATGGCCGTAGCCGCCGACCTTGGCCAGCGCCATCGCGACGAAGACGACGATGAAGATCGTCTGCACTGCGATGATCACGAAGTTGGCGCGAGCGACCGAGACGATGCCGATGATGTTGAGCACCGACACGATGGCGATCGAGACGAGAACGAACACCCACGACGGGATCGCCGGGAAGGCCGCCTCCAGGTAGATGCCGATGACCAGGTAGTTGATCATCGGCAGGAACAGGTAGTCCAACAGCAGCGACCACCCGGACAGGAACCCGACCGGCGCGCCAAAACTCTTCTGCGCGTAGGTGTATGCCGATCCGGCCACCGGGAACGCGCGGGACATGTTGGCGTATGACAGGGCGGTGAAGCCCAACGCGATCAGGGTCAGCACGTAGGCCACCGGCAATCGGCCGCCGGTGGTCTCGGTCACGATGCCGTAGGTGGTGAACACCGTCAGCGGCACCATGTACACCAGACCGAACAGCACCAGCGACGGCAGTCCGAGCGCTCGGCGCAGGGTTCCTTCGTGCTCGTCGAAGAGTGGATTGCCCGCTGAGGCGTTGGTCGGCACGGTCATGGCGCCACCCCTTCTGTCGTGTAGACCGGTTCACCCAGTAGATAGGTCGCTCGCACTCCGATCGTGGGTAGCTCGAGCGGCGGAACGACGCGAGGGTCACGCGCCAGCCAGACCAGGTCGGCACTGGCACCCGGCGCAATTCGGCCCCGATCCTGTTCGGCGAAAGCCTGATACGCCACACCCGCGGAGTACGCCGACAGGGCCGCCTCGATCGGCAGTATCTCGTGCGGCGTCCAGCCGCCCTCCGGTTCACCGTCTGCCGTCCGGCGCGACACACCCACCGCGATCCCGTCCAGCGGCGCCCCCGAGGACACCGGCCAGTCGGATCCGAGAGCAAGCGGGGCACCAGAATTCATCAACGTTTTCATCTGGTACTGCCGGTCGGAGCGGTCCACCCCGAGCCGTGGAATGGTCAGCACCGTCATCAGGGCATCCATCTGCGCCCACAGCGGTTGCATGTTCGGGATCACGCCCAGCTCCCGGAACCGGGCGATGTCGGCGTCATCGATCAGCTGGCAGTGCGCGATCACCGGTCGGCGGTCCCGTGTTCCGTTGTGCTGCACTACATATTCGATCGCGTCGAGCGCCTGGCGGACCGCGGCGTCCCCGATCGCGTGGATGTGGATCTGCAGGCCAAGTTCGTCGACCCGGCGGGCGGCCTCGGCCAGCGAGTTACCATCCCAGTTCTGCATGCCGTGGCTGTGCAGGCCCGAACAGTAGGGCGCGAGCAGTGCGCCCGTCTCGTTCTCGACCACACCGTCGGCGAAGAACTTGACGGTGTTCGCGGTCAGCAACGGTGAGGCGAGAGCGTCGACCTGCCGGCGGGCCTCGGCATAGCCGATCACCTGCGTGTCGAAGAACCGTGGGTCGGCGTAGAACGCCAGGTTGAACCGCATCCGCAGCGCACCGCGTCGCGCGGCCGCCACGTAGGTGGCGACGTCGGCCGGTTCGACCCAGGCGTCCTGCACCCAGGTGACCCCACGCGAGAGGAAGTAGTCGGCCGCAGTTCCGAGAGCGCCCACCCGAAGCTCCTCGTCGCGCGGCGGCACCACATTCATGACGAGATCGACCGCACCCCACTCCCGTAACGTGCCCAGCACCGATCCGTCCTCCCGGTGCGGTATCTCGCCCAGCACCGGATCCGGCGTGTCGGGAGTGATGCCGGCCCGGTCGAGCGCAACGGTGTTGCACCACACCGTGTGGTAGTCCCAGGCCCGCAGCACCACCGGCCGGTCGGGGACGGCGACGTCGAGCCAGCGGGCGTCGAAAAGGCCGCCGGGGGCCAGGCTGCCGTCGTAAGAGGCGCCCAGAATCCAGTCCTGCTCGCGATGGGTGTCCGCGAATTCCTTTACCGCGCGCACGATTTCGTCCACCGACCGGCACGGCCGCACCGCCGGCCCCACCGCCTCCAGACCGCCGTACAACGGGTGCGCATGCCCGTCCCCGAACGACGGCATCAGGAATCCGCCACCCAGGTCGACGTGATTGGTTGCCGCACTGGACCTTTCCCGGGCAGCTAGGCCGAGCGCAGCGGTCGTTCCGTCGACCACCAACAACGCATCCGTCTCGCCGGAACCGGTCCAGATGGTACCGCCGGTGAACAGCCGGGCGCTCATTTGACCACCGCGGTCGCCCGATGACCCGCCCCGTAGGGCCGCACCGGGTCCACCGGGTCGGTCAGCGCGCCGTACGTGTCGGGCCGGCGGGTCAACAGGAACGGGAACAGTTCGAGCCAGTCCCGGCGCTGATCGAGATCCAGGTCGGCGACCAGCACCGCCTCCTGGTCGCGCGGCGCCCGCACCAGCACCCGGCCGTACGGGTCGGAGATGAATGACGAGCCGTAGAAGCTCAGCGGGCCCTCGGCGCCGGTTCGGTTGGGCACCACCATGAAGAGTCCGCTATTGATGCCGTTGGCGACGATCACCCGCTGCCACAGCGGCTCGGTGTCGAAGGTGGGGAACTTCGGCTCCGACCCGATTGCGGTGGGGTACACCACGATCTCGGCGCCACGCAACGAATAGTTGCGGGCCACCTCCGGGAACCATTCGTCCCAACCGGTCGGCATGCCGATCCGCGCGCCCAGCCCGTCCGGCTGGTAGACCGGATACGGATCGTCGTCGCCGGCGGGACCGGGCCGGAAGTAGGTGTCCTCGTAGTAGCCGGCCGAGATCGGGATGTGCAGCTTGCGGGTGCGGCCCACCAGTTCACCGCCCGGGGACACCAGGATCGCGGTGTTGAATCCCAGACCGTCGCCGGCCGGTGCGCGTTCGTAGAGCGACGCGTGCACGAAGACGCCGTTGGCCCGCGCGGCATCGGCCGCCAGGGCGTACGTCGGGCCGGTCAGCAGGTCCTCGGCCCCGGCGCCGGGATCCGGTCCCGCCGGGGTGTCCGCCGGGTAGCGCAACAGCGTGATCTCGGGCAGGAACACCACCGCCGCACCCTCGCCCGCCGCCACGTCGATACCCGCCCGCAGTGCGGCCGCCAGCTCGACGGGATCGCTGCGCCAGTGGTGCTGCACCAGGCCGACCCGCACCGGAGCGCGCTGCGACGGTGCGCTCCGTGACAACGGCTCCGCGACACCAGCGGTCAAGATGATCATCGGATTCCTCCGTGGTCCGAGCTGCCCCCGGCCCGCCAAACGCTACTCGGATACGGCGTCCGCAACTGCGGGTTGACGCACAAGCGGCCCCCTGGAAGCGCAGACGGTACCGATGCGCTTGGATGTCAACGTGACGAGCCAGGATCCCGACCTCGCAGAACACCCGCGCGGCTACGCGTCGGTCGGCTCGCGCTACTACCCGATGTTCGTGGCGGTCTTCACCGCCCTGGTGATCATCTCGAATGTCACCGCCACCAAGGGCGTCGCCTTCGGCCCGATCATCACCGACGGCGGTTTCATCGTCTTCCCCCTGACCTACGTCATCGGTGACGTGCTGTCGGAGGTCTACGGATTCCGGGCCGCCCGGCGCGCGATCTTCCTCGGCTTCGCGATGAACATCCTGGCGGCGCTGGTCTTCTGGGTCACGATCTATCTACCGGCCGCCGACTTCTACCAGAACCAGGCTCATTTCGAGAACGTGGTGCACGCCTACACCCAGCTGATCATCGCCGGCCTGGCGGGCTTCATCGTCGGCCAGACCATCAACGCCTGGACCGTGGTGGCGATCAAGCAGCGCACCAAGGAGAAACACCTGTGGGCCCGGCTGGTGGGCTCGACGTTCGCCGGCCAGCTGGGCGACACACTGGTCTTCTGCTCGATCGCCGCGGGCGCCATCGGCATCAACACCTTTCGGGATTTCGCGGTCTACACCGCCCTCGGCTGGTTCTACAAGACGGCCGTCGAAGTGGTGATGCTGCCCATCACGTATCGGGTGATCGCATACGTGAAGAAGCATGAGCCGACCTACGAACCGATGGTGTGAACACGGTTGATGATGAGCCTTCGCTAAGGCTCCTCTGGCGGACCGGTAAAGCCACTGGCCGCCGAAGCTACTCGGCGGTAACGTCAGTTCATGAGCGCCATCTTGGAACCCAGAACCGCGAAAATTACTGACATGGTGCGTGATTACGGCGATAGCGCCCTGCTGGTCGAATGCGCCGACACCACCGAGGTCCTGTCCTGGACCGAACTCCTGCATCGCGCCGAACTGCCCGGCGTCGTCGACATCGTGCCGGGGGCACGCACGGTCCTGATCAAGCTCGCCGGACCCCGCTACCAGGCGCCCACCCGACAGCGACTGGGCCGCCAACGCCCCGACCGGCACCCCGGTGATCACCGCCGGTCCGACAGGCGCGCCGACGTCGTCATCGACGTGGTCTACGACGGCGCCGACCTCGTCGAGGTGGGCCGGCTGACCGGACTGGACACGGTCGGCGTGATCGCCGCCCACACCGGCACCCCCTGGCGGGTCGGATTCGGTGGATTCGCACCGGGTTTCGCCTACCTGGTCGATGGCGACCCACGACTGCAGGTCCCTCGCCGGGCCGAGCCGCGCACCGCGGTCCCCGCCGGTGCGGTCGCGCTGGCCGGTGAGTTCAGCGCCGTCTATCCGAGACGTTCCCCGGGCGGCTGGCAACTGATCGGCCACACCGATGCCGCGATGTGGGACATCGACCGCCCCGAGCCCGCGCTGCTGACGCCGGGCATGTGGGTCCAGTTCCGTGCCGTCTGAAGGAGGACACGATGACCACCCTGGAAATCCTGCGCACCGGACCGCTGGCCCTGGTCGAGGACCTCGGCCGGACCGGCATGGCCCATCTGGGCGTGACCCGCTCGGGGGCGGCCGATCGCCGCGCCCACACCCTGGCCAACCGCCTGGTGGCCAATACCGACGACCGCGCCACCGTGGAGGTGACGCTCGGCGGATTGACCGCACGGGTATGCGGCGGGGACATCGACATTGCGGTGACCGGCGCCGACACCGACCCCACCGTGAACGGAAAGCCGTTCGGCACCAACAGTATTCAGCACGTACGTGATGGCCAGCTGATTTCGCTCGGCTCCCCGGACACCGGCGTGCGCAGCTATCTGGCGGTGCGCGGCGGCATCGACGTCGAACCCGTGCTGGGTTCGCGCAGTTACGACGTGATGTCCGCGATCGGCCCACGCCCGCTGCGGGCCGGCGATGTGCTGCCAGTGGGCACGCACACCGGCGAGTACCCCGAACTCGATCAGGCGCCGGTCGCCACCATCGAGGCCCGGATGCTCGACCTGCGCGTGCTGCCCGGGCCCCGGGACGACTGGTTCGTCGACCCGGACGCACTGGTGCACAACGTGTGGGTGGCCTCCGACCGCAGCGACCGGGTCGGGATGCGCCTGACCGGCACCCCGCTGCGCTACCGCGACCCGGCCCGTCAGCTGCCGTCGGAGGGCGCCACCCGCGGCGCGATCCAGGTTCCGCCCAACGGACTCCCGGTGATCCTGGGCCCCGATCACCCGGTCACCGGCGGCTACCCCGTCGCCGGCGTGGTGATCGACGCCGACATCGACAAGGTGGCGCAGATCCGACCCGGGCAGACCGTGCGGCTGCACTGGAGCCGACCGCGGGTGTAGAACTGCGGGTGTGCACAACCAGGTCCACACCGCGCGCCTGATTCACACCGCGGATCTGGACAACGAGACCCGCGAACACGCCCGGGCGATGCTGGCCGCCGCATTCGACGGCCGGTTCACCGCGGACGACTGGGAACACGCGCTGGGCGGGATGCACGCGGTGGTCCTGCACCGCGGCGCGCTGATCGCCCACGCCGCGGTGGTGCAACGTCGGCTGCTGCACCGCGGGGTGGCCTTGCGGTGCGGTTACGTAGAAGGCGTCGCCGTCGACCATGAGTGGCGCGGCCAGGGCCTGGGCGCCGCGGTCATGGACGCCGTCGAGCAGGTGATCCGCGGCGCGTACTCGATGGGCGCACTGTCCGCATTTGCCGATGCCACCGGCTTCTACACCGCGCGCGGCTGGCAGCACTGGCAGGGCCCCACGTCGGTGCTCGGCCCCGCCGGGCCGGTCCCTACGCCCGACGACGACGGAACCATCATGGTGCTGCCCAACAACATCGACGTCGACCCGACCGTCGACCTGGCCTGCGATTGGCGCGACGGCGACGTGTGGTGAAGTCAGCCCCAGCGACCTAGGATCTCCGCGGCCCGCTTCGCCAGCGCCGCCTGGAAGAACGGCCCGAAACTGATCCGGCCCACCCCCAGCGGACCGAACGACGCCGGGTCATCCTGATCGGGCAGTGCGATCGCATTGACCGGCAGCGGAAGCTCGGACGTCAAGCGCCGCAACGTATCCGGATCGTGCCGGCCAACCGGATACAGGCTGTCCGCCCCCGCGCCGGCACACAACGTCAACCGTTCGATCGCGCGCTCCACCCGATCGGCGTCGTCTCCGTCGGCGCGCAGGAACAGATCGGTTCGCGCATTCACCACCATGTGCACCCCCGCAGCGTCGGCCGACCGACGCAGCGCACCGATCAGCGCCGCGTGCTCTACGGCCGAACGGAGCCGCTTGCCCTCCGAATGGACGGTGTCCTCCATGTTGAGCCCGACGGCGCCCACCGACAGCAGTCCGGTGATCAGCCGCTCGGGGTCCTCGCCGTAGCCCGATTCGATATCCACTGATACCGGCACGTCGACCTTGGCGGTGATCTGCGCCACCCGGGTGAGTAGGTCGTCGAAGGTCATGCCCTCGTTGTCGGGCTTGCCCACCGAGTCGGCCACCGGATGGCTGCCCACCGTCAGAGCGGCGAATCCGGCCGATACCGCCAGCGCGGCCGACCACGCGTCCCAGACCGTCGGCAACACCACCGGATCGCCCGGTTCATGCAGTTCGAGCAGTAATTTCGCCCGCCGCTGGAGCGCGGCGGTACCGAGATCGGTCATGAGGCCTCCTGTGTTGAGCTGCCGTCGATGTTTCCGTACGTGATGTGGGTCACGCCCGGATGGTGAAATGGCTAGCATCGAGTGTCGTAACGTGACCCATGACACCCTTCAGCCCAAGGAGGTCGCTTGTCCAGCACTACCGAACTCGACGAACTGCACACGCTGATCGGCGGACTGCGCAGATGCGTCGACTCGTTGCGCTCCCGCTACGGCGACAATCCCGCCACGCGGCGCATCGCGATGGACGCCGAACGCATCATCGGCGACGTCGAACTGCTCGACAACGATGCCAACGAGTTGGATCTCGAGCGCTGCACCGTCCGGCCCGCCGGCGAGAAGATCGTGGTGCCCGACACGCAGTACGACAGCGAGTTCTGGCGGGACATCGACGACGAAGGTGTGGGCGGGCACCACAAGTGAGCCGCCCGCTCACCGCCGCTACGACCCAAACCCGGCCACAGCCACGTCCGAATAGAGGAAGCCGAATACATGAGCGCGCCTGCAACAAACCGGCCCGGCCGGGGCACCGGGGTCTTCTCCCCGACCCGCGCCGCGATCCCCCAGAAGACGCTGCGCACCGACGCCTGGTGGAAATCTCCACTGATCGTCGACCTCGGCTTCGCCGCGTTCGTCATCTACGCGACGGTTCGCGCGTTCATGCGCAACCACTTCTTCGTCCCCGAGTACCACTACCTGACGCCGTTCTACTCACCGTGCCTGAGCGTCAAGTGCGGTGAGGCCAGCGACTTCTGGCCGCAGATCCTGCCCGCATCGGGGCCGTTGTCGCTGATCCCGTTCGCGGCGGCGTCGCTGCCGTTCCTGCTGCTGTTCCGGCTGACCTGCTACTACTACCGCGGCGCCTACTACCGCTCGGTGTGGCAGTCGCCCACCGCGTGCGCGGTGGCCGAACCGCACGCCAAGTACACCGGTGAGACCAGGCTGCCGCTGATCATCCAGAACACCCACCGGTACTTCTTCTACATCGCCGGGATCATCTCGCTGATCAACACCTACGACGCGATCGTCGCGATGCACTCCCCCAGCGGATTCGGGTTCGGCCTGGGCAACGTCATCCTGTGGGGCAACGTCATCATGCTGTGGGTCTACACAGTGTCGTGCCACTCATGCCGGCACGTGACCGGCGGGCGCCTCAAGCATTTCTCCAAACACCCTGTGCGGTACTGGATCTGGACCCAGGTCAGCCGGCTCAACACCCGGCACAAGTTGTACGCGTGGATCACGCTGGGCACCCTGATGCTCACCGACTTCTACATCATGTCCGTCTCGGCCGGTTGGATCCACGACCTGAGATTCATTGGCTGACCACCGAAATACATGCACGAAAAGGCAAGTGAGGATTCATGACATCGGCTGACCCTGTTCGCCCGAGCGGCCCATCGCAGGTAGAGCGGCACCAATACGACGTCGTCGTGATCGGTGCCGGTGGCGCGGGTCTACGCGCGGTGATCGAGGCACGCGAACGCGGCCTGCGCGTCGCCGTGGTGACCAAGTCACTGTTCGGCAAGGCCCACACGGTGATGGCCGAGGGCGGCTGCGCGGCCGCGATGCGCAACGTCAACACCAAGGACTCCTGGCAGGTGCACTTCGGTGACACCATGCGCGGCGGCAAGTTCCTCAACAACTGGCGGATGGCCGAACTGCACGCGCAGGAGGCACCCGACCGGGTGTGGGAGCTCGAGACCTATGGCGCGCTGTTCGACCGCACCAAGGACGGCCGGATCAGCCAGCGCAACTTCGGCGGCCACACCTACCCGCGACTCGCCCACGTCGGCGACCGGACCGGGCTGGAGATCATCCGCACCCTGCAGCAGAAGATCGTCTCGCTGCAGCAGGAAGACAAGCGCGAACTGGGCGACTACGAAGCCCGGATCAAGGTCTTCCATGAGTGTTCGATCACCGACCTGATCATGGACGG
>RRZU011003037.1_pt1 | contig 24538 bp, 26 predicted proteins | sample 2165561 | NCBI WGS metagenome assembly RRZU01 (sample SAMN10456909, study PRJNA506462) | wastewater metagenome | isolation source: wastewater sludge | place: USA: Moscow, Idaho | reverse complement strand
CTACCGTTCAAATTTAGGCAAATTTCATTGGTATTGTAGGTATTCTACAAAAAACCTATAAAACCTATAAAACCTATCAAATTTAAAGGTTTATAACTGATTTTAGCTGTCTTTTTATTATACTTCGTAGATTTAATATGTAAATATCCATATGCTAAAATAGAAACAGACATTCAAGATGGAAATATAGTAAATGTAAAGATTATCCAGAATGTAAGATTAGATGATAATTATTTAAAAGAAAATGGGTATTTATAGAAAATTAAATAATAAAGATTAGTGACTTAACATGAGAGGGTGGAGAGCTAATATAGATTAGATTACAAGTAATTAGATTTGTAGTTTATTTATATTAGTTCTCTCCTTTTTTATTTAGTAAATAAATTATATAGTTAGGAGGTTTTAAGTGAAATACGAACATTATAGAGACCCTAGTAGTTTATATGATAATTTAACAGATGAAAATAAAGTAATATATCATACATCAACAAAAGAAGAAAAAAATAGAAAAGATATAATGAAGATATTTTTAGAGTTAGCATTTATGACAATGACAGAGAATGAAAGACAAGTATATAAATTAAAGAATGAGAAATACTACAGTCATCAGGAGATATCAGAAATGTTAGGTATAACACTTAGGGCCTCACAAGAAACATTGAAGAGAGCAAATTAATAATTTATTAGGAGGCATTAGATGTCAAAGTCTAGAAAGGAGATAATATCAGAAATATTATCATTAAATAGAGGAGAAGAACTAAAAGAAGATATTAATAATGTTATTGGATTATGTGAAAAGTACGATTATAAAGGAGAAGAGGTAACAAACATATTAGAAAATGTTAGGAATTTATGTTTTGATTAATCAGAAATATAAAAAGTAATCTAAGCAAAAATAAAAAGGCAAATTGCCTATACCTTTAAACTACTATAAATACTAGGTTTGATTAAAAGTGTTAAAATTTACTCTTTTACCAAAGTCAATAAAATCAACAGATGTTAAAATTTACCCCTCTGGAATGTTAAAATTTACTCTTTTGGTATGTTAATTTTTACTCTTTACGATGTTAAAATTTACTCTTTACTATGTTAATTTTTACCCTTGTAAGATAAACACTATATATAAACACTATATAAACACTAAGATAAACACTAATAAGATAAACACGTTTTTTGTTTTTTCAAAAAACACTCTCTGCTTTTTAAAAAGTCTAATTTTATTAAATTTGAAAGGATTTGATAGTTTGGAAAGGAAATAACAAATGGAAATAAATGAAGAAAATCAAGGAATTTTTATAGATTATAAGATTTGGACAATAGACAATTTAAACCTAAATGAAAAGATTATATTAGCAGATATTCATAACAAGAGTAAATTGAAAGGGTACAAAGGGTATATAAAAAAGACAAATACCATATCTGAAGAAATAGGAATCCAAGAAAGTAATGTAATTGAGGCTTTTAAAACATTGTCTAAAAAAGGATATATAAACAATAGTCCAGTAAGAAAACTAAACAAAGGAGTAGTAAAGACTTTAATTAATTACAGAAATATAAACAAAGAGTTATTTAAAAAAGCAGAAAGATTTGAGATAGATGAGGAAAATAGTTTTTATAAAAAGAATAATCAAGGAATTTTCATATATAGATAAAAAAGGATATATATTAAACAATCAAACGATAACAGGAAGAAAGCTATATAAGTGTACAGATTATGAAGCTGAATTGTTACTTGAAAATATAATTTGTGGAATGGAGAAAGAAGAAATAGACATTAGGAAATACACAAGAGATAAGAATTTATATATTGTGAATAGTGAATTTTTATCAAGACTGAATTTAGATTTTGATTTACTTGGAAGATTTAGCAATGTTTAAAATTTTTATGAAAATAAAAAAAGACTTAATAAAAACAAGTTTTAAAAAGTCTATATACTAGTACCTCAACAATACTAGTGTATCACAAAATAATAAAAAATAAAATATGTATTAGCAGCTATCAAGTAAATTATTGAGGATAATAATACAAGATCATAATAATTAATAACCAGTAAAATTTTTTTACAGGTCAAAGAAAGTTACCAGTTGCAAAATGCAACTACTAACTAATAGATAATAAAAAATAAAATATAGGAGATATAGAATGACAAATCAACAAAAACATTTTTTCATGCCGACACTAGAAACATTTTACGAGAAACAAATAGTTAGAGATGAATTTTCAAATAAAGAAGATGAATTATGGTTATTTATAAACAAAGAATTAAATTTAAAAGAGGATCAAAGAGCAAACCTAAGAGAATTATTATTTGATATCTTTGAAATAGTAAAATGGAAGTATTTTGAGTTTGGAGAAATGGCACATGAAATGTATGAAGGAGTATCAGACAATTGTAATCCATTAGACAAATTCAGAGAAAAGGATATAGAGACAATATAAAAAAACCTAGAAGTAAATATTATGAAATAGAAGAGTTTTAAAGATTTTAGAATATTGTTTATGGAAAATATAGATTTTATTATGGTTATTCAAAAAAGACTAAGCAAGGAAATAAACGAATTTACAGGATATTTAATAAAATTTCTGAAATACGAGACAGCATATTGAGGTAATGGAAAAACAGATAAATTATTCAGATAATAAAAAATATAAAAAAATAGGGTTTAGAAAAAAGATATAACATATATGTGAGACGCAATTAATAGCTCTCTGTTAAAAGAAAAATGAAAATAGGTATGTAAGTAGGGTTAGGGAAAATGAGAGGCCTTATACAGCACAAAAATATTTTTGAAAATTAATTATAATACCCTCGCCATGATGGCGAAGCTAATCTGATTAAATAAAAAAGCCTGTAAAAATACAGGCAACTAAAAAAAATTTTTATGGAAAATTTATTAGTGGAGCTATTATATATCCATAAAGATAAGAAATCAAATTAAAAATTTTAAATAAAAGGAAGTATATATGACAAATAGAACAAAGATATTAATAACAATAATATTAACAATACTGATAAATATTTATGCATATAATGAGAGACATAGTTTTAAATTGTTTGGTGGAGAAATATTAATAATACCATTTTGTTACTTAAGTATGTGGGTTTTTCCAATGCTAATGAGAATACTCATAGAAGAATTTAATGAATCAGAAGAGGAATAAAACAAAAGAAAGGATAATTGAATGGAAAATAAAAGAAACGAGGCATTTGCATTTGCAGTATATGAAGGACTAATAGAAAAGAGATATGAGAATGAATATAAAGAAGTATTTGAAAATATAAAAGGATTAGAATTAGAAAGATCAGTAATTAATTTAATTGATAAAATAAAAGTAGAGTTTTATAAACTAGGAAAAGAAACAGCAGATGTAATAGATTCAAGTAATATAAATGCATATGTAGAGAAATTATTAAGTAATTAAAACAGATACGAAGAAAAAACAAGCTAAATTTTATATATGGGACTTATAAAGTTATAGAAATAGAAAAGAATAAATTAGGGGGTAAAATGTCAAAAGAGAATATACTCAATTTATTGGTAGTTGAATGTGTAGATGAAGTGTTTAGAGAAAAAGAAATAAAATCAGATGCAAGTAAAATATCTGGAATAGAAATAGAAAAACATAAGGTAATTGAGGAGTTAGATTTTTACATAGACTTTAAACCTAATATAATATCATTCATAAAGCATAAGATAAATGAAGTTATAGCTAAGAAGTTATAAATTTAAGAGTATGATTTCAAAAGGCATTAAAAATAAATTTTAAGGTTAAGGTAGAAGTTATATTAAGTAATTGATTTATTTTAACCAACCAAGCAACCGACCACCAACCAAAAAAACCAACCAACCGACCATATTAAAAAATGTGGTTGGGATATAATAAGAATTTAGATATTATAAATGGAGCAAGGTGGAAGAAAATGAGAGCAAAAAGAGACATTGAACAAACATAAAAATAATAAAAACAATAAGCTAAAAAGAATGCATATAGTGAACGTTCGGTAATAAAGCGAACGAACGAACGTTAAAGCGAACGTTTAGAAAATAGGATAATAAATAAAAGGCCCATCATATAAAATTACTAAACCATACTAATAAAAAATGGAAGTGATTAATATGAAAAATCCTAATGGATATGGAAGTATATCAAAGTTATCTGGGAAAAGAAGAAAGCCATACATGGTTAGAGTAACAGTAGGTTATACAGAAGATAGAAAACAAATAATGAAAGTGTTAGGTTGCTATGAAACAAAGGCACAAGCATTAAATACATTAGCTGCTTATAATAATAATCCATATGATCTTGATACGAAATCAATTACATTTAAAGAAATGTTAGATAGGTTAATGGAATCAAAAAAAGGAATTATAGATAAGAGTACTGAAAGAATGTATATAAGTACTTGTAGTTGTTTAAAACCATTATACGATTATAAAATGGGTGAATTGAGAACAGTACATTTACAAAGATTAATTGATAGTTTAGGGTTATCTTCTGGAAGGCTAAAATCAATAAAATCATTTATAGGAATGGCTTATAAAAAATCAATGGAACTAGATGTAGTTAATAAAGATTATAGCCAATTTATAAAACTACCTAAACATAAGAAAGTGATAGAACGGAAAATATTCACAGAAGATGAAATAGCATTGTTATGGGCTAATGTAAATGAAGTAAATTATATAGATGTTATATTGATTTTAATATATACAGGAATGCGAATAAATGAGTTGTTGAAATTAAAAAAGAAGAATGTTGATCTAGTAAATAATGTAATAACAGGTGGAAGTAAAACAGAAGCAGGAAAGAACAGAGTAATACCAATACACCCAAAGATACAACCTCTTATAATAAAAAGAATGGATAATTTAACAGATTATTTAATACCGAATGTAACTGAAACAAGTTATTATATTTATAACAATTTTAGACAGCAAGTATTTTTGACAATAATGGATAAGCTAGGAATGGAACATACTATTCATGACACAAGACATACATTTGCTACAATGATAAGTAATGTATCTAATGATGAAACAGCAATAACAGGTATAATAGGGCATACTAATATTGAAATGACTAAAAAATATACACATACAAATATAGATAAGATGAGGGAAGAAATAGAAAAGATAAATTAGATATACCAGGTAAAAATATCCTGGTATTTTTTATTTTTGTATGCATAAAATAGTAATAAAAAGTTATTGAAATTTGTTACATACTTGTTACATACGGCTCTTATTTTGGCTATTTTTAGTTGTATTTATTTGTATGTAGTTTACTAGTTTTTCCTTTAAATACAACAATCCCTTTATTTTCAATAATACAATTGTAAATGCACGAACATTATGATATAATTAATGTGAAAGATAATAAAATAAACAAATTATATATAAGATGATAGGGAGAAATTTAAAATGTTTCAAAAATTAGATGATGTAGTAGCAAGACATGAAGAACTAACAAATATGTTAATGGATCCATCGATTATAAGTGATCCGAAGAAAATGATGGAATGTAATAAAGCATTAAATAGCATTGATGAATTAGTGCAAAAATATAAATATTATACTTCTAAGAAAAATGAATTAGAATCACTTAAAGAAGATTTAAAAGCAGAAAAAGATGCAGATATGAAAGATATGATGTTAGAAGAAATAAGATCAATAGAATCAGAAATACCAACGCTAGAAGAAGAGTTGAAAGTATTACTTTTACCCAAAGATCCTAATGATGAGAAAAATGTAATAATGGAAATACGTTCAGGAGCAGGTGGAGATGAAGCAGCATTATTTGCATCTGATGTATTTAGAATGTTTACAAGATATGCCGAAAGAAATAGATGGAAAGTAGAAATAATAGATAAGAGTGAAATAGGTGTTGGTGGATTAAAGGAAGTAACGTTTTTAATAATTGGAAAAGGAGCATACTCAAGACTAAAGTTTGAAAGTGGTGTTCATAGAGTACAAAGAGTTCCTGAAACAGAATCATCAGGAAGAATACATACATCAACAATAACAGTTGCGGTATTACCAGAAATAGATGATGTATCTGAAGTACAAATAAATCAAAGTGATTTAAAAGTAGATACATATAGATCAAGTGGAGCAGGGGGACAACACGTAAATACAACAGATTCAGCAGTAAGAATAACCCATTTGCCAAGTGGAATAGTAGTTACATCACAAGATGGTCGTTCTCAAATAAAAAATAAAGAAGCGGCGATGAAAGTATTAGCTTCTAAATTGTATGAGATGGAATATGAAAAACAACGTAGTAGTGTAGCAGATGCAAGAAAATCACAAGTTGGTACAGGGGATAGATCAGAAAAAATTAGAACATATAATTTTCCACAAGGAAGAATAACTGATCATAGAATAAAAGTTACATTACATAGAATGGATTCATTTTTAGATGGAGATTTAGATGAAATGATAGATGCATTAATAGCATATAATCAAGCAGAATTATTAAAATCAGCAGGAGATCAATAATTAGAATAGCTAGACATAGAAGAGGATTAAAAGCTTCTTCTTTTTTTACAAAAGTATTAAGGGAGTTGATAAAATGGATATAAAAATGACTAAATATGCTAAAAAATGTGGATGTGGAGCAAAATTATCATCAAAAAAATTATCAGAAGTATTAGGAAAATTACCAAAAGTTACAAATGAAAATTTATTAGTTGGAACAGAAACATCAGATGATGCAGGCGTTTATAAATTAAATGAAACGTTGGCATTGGTACAAACAGTTGATTTTTTTACTCCGATTGTCGATGATCCTTATTTGTTTGGACAGATAGCAGCTACAAATGCAATTAGTGATATATATGCAATGGGTGGTGATCCGATTACAGCATTGAACATTGTCTGTTTTCCAGAAGCATTAGATTTGGAGATATTGGGAGAAATATTAAGAGGTGGAGCAGATAAATTAAATGAAACAGGTGCTGTTATTGTAGGAGGACATAGCATAGAAGATGATGAACCAAAATATGGAATGGCTGTGACTGGGACAGTGAATCCTAATAAAATAATGAAAAATTATGGAGCAAAAGAAGGTCAATTACTTATACTAACAAAACCATTAGGTGTTGGAATAATAAGCACTGCTATGAAAAAAGATGATTGTGATGAAGAATCAAAGAAAATGGTTATAGAAAGTATGGTAACACTTAATAAATATGCATCAGAAATAATTAGAAAATACGATGTTACAGTTTGTACAGATGTTACAGGATTTGGACTTATGGGACATGTTTATGAAATGGCAACTGCATCTAATGTGACAATAAACATAAAAAAAGATATGATAAATTATATACAATCTGCAAAGAAATATGCAGAAAATGGATATTTACCAGGTGGAATAAAAAATAATAAAGCACATTTAGATGGGAAATATATTATGAATGAGGTTCCTGAATATTTGGAAAATATATTGTTTGATCCACAAACATCAGGAGGACTTTTATTTGCTTGTAATGAAAATGAAGTTGATGAAATATTAAATGAATTGAATGAACAAGATATAAAATCAAACATAGTAGCTAAAATAATAAAAAAAGATAAATTTGATATTATTGTAGACTAAAAATAAAATTTGCATTTTTAAGAAATCGAGGTATTAATATAATAGTAAATTTACACTCCTTTGTAGATTTTGTGTTAGGACATTATATTACTAATGTCCTTTTTATATTAAAAAACTATTAGTGATTTAATGAATGTTTTTTATTTGAAAATAGCATCTATATATAACTATAACGGGTTTCAAAGTTATATCAAAGATTATTCAAATAAATGGTATTTAGAATGAATATATATGTAATAATTAAGATAATATGCTCTTTAATTTAAAATTTAGAAAGTGAGAAAATATGAAAAAAAACAACTCAAAAAAAATAATTTATTATGTAAGTGTACTAGTATTTTTATTAAATATTATTATAACAATATCATTTGGATATGAATTAACTAAAGAGATAAGTACAAATGAAAATATTAATAAAGAAATATCCAATGTTGAAGAAGAAATAAAAAAAGAAGAAGTGAAAATTGATGAAGTGAAAAAGGAAGAAATAAAACGAGAAAATACAGTACATAAAGATGAAGTTAAAGACAAACATGATAAAGTTATATATTTGACATTTGACGATGGGCCATCAATAAATACTTATAAAATATTAGAAATATTGAAAAAAAATAATATAAAAGCAACATTTTTTGTTGTTGGTAAAAATATAAATCAATATAAACAAATAGTTGATGAAGGTCATACTATAGCCATTCATACATATACACATAACTATAAAAAAATTTATGCATCTGTTGATTCGTTTTTTAATGATTTATATAAAGTCAAAGATGCAATAAAAAATCAAACAGGAGTAGAATCTAAAATAACTAGATTTCCTGGAGGTTCAAGTAACACTATTGCTAGTAAACAATTGAAAAGAGAGATAATAAAAAGATTAAATGAAGAAGGATATACTTATCAAGATTGGAATTGTGATAGTACTGATGCAAGTGGAAATAATGTTTCTATTGATAAAATAGTACATCACTCAACTGTAATGTGTCCATATAAAAAAATAAACTTATTAATGCATGACTCACAATCAAAAATAACTACAGTAGAAGCATTACCACAAATAATAGAGTACTATAAATCAAAAGGGTACACGTTTGAAAAATTAGACACATATAGTCCAAAATTTCAACATATGAAATAATATATAGGCAACCAATATAAAAAAGGTTGCTTTTTAATTTATTTAAATAAATATTGACTTTTATAGAATAAAAAGTTATTAATACTTTATATATTTACCTTTGTGATTGTAAATTATTCATATAATAGATTAAATGATTGATGTATGCTAGAGTAGAAAAATATAATCAGGTTGAGAAGTATTTTTATGTTGGGTAATAAAACAAAGTAAAAAATATTTAGTTAGGAGGAGATATGAAAAGATTAATTTTTATATTATTATCTTTGTCAATGATATCATTATCAAATGATATCAATTTTAATAAAGGATTAGAATGTTTAGAAAAAAAAGATTTAAAATCAGGAGAAAAATATTTAATGATGTCCACAGAGGAAGGAAATCCTGATGCTATGTATTTTTTAGGAGCAATTTATTTTGTACAAGAAAAATATGACTTAGCAGAAAAATATTTAAAAATGTCTGAAGAAAAAGGAGTTTTCTATGCAATAAATAATTTAGCAGTAGTGTATGAAAAAGAAAAAAAATATGATTTAGCAGAAAAACAGTATAAAAAAGCAATTGATGCAGGAGATGTAGATTCTATATTTAATCTAGGGTTAATGTATAAGAAAATTAATAAGGACGATTTAGCAATAGAATACTATAAAAAAGCAATAGATAAAGGACATGTAAAAGCAATGTTCAATTTAGCACATTATTATTCAGATATTTCAGAAAATGACTTAGCAGAAAAATACTATAAAATGGCAATAGATAATGGAGATATAGATTCAATGTTGAATTTGTCTATTTTATATTTCAATCAAGGAAAAGAAGAACTAGCTACTAAATATATAAATATGCATAAACGTGCTAATAATTATTAAAGTTAGTTCTAAGTGTGTTATAAAAATTAAAAGGTATACTATACACAAGCAACAAAATTTCTTCATAACTCCCTTTTAAGCAACCTTATTGGTTGCTTTTTTATTTAATTAGATATTTTGATGAATACATTTAAAATATCATTGACAATTGTGAAAAAGAAAGTTATTCTTTATGAGAATACTTATATATTTAAAAGGAGAAAAATATGGATAAAGAAGTAATTTTATTAGCGTTACTAGTAGTTCTGATGATTTTAATGATTTCAAGGATTCCAATATTTTCTTTTTCATCTAATGTAGAAGATTTCGATAAAGCATTAGAATACGATGAACAAGGTAAATATGGATTAGCTGAAAAATATTATAAATTAGCAATAGATAATGATGATGTAAGAGCAATGTACAATTTAGGTTTGCTTTATTATAATCAAGAAAGATACGACTTAGCTGAGAAATATTATAAACAAGCAATAGATAATAATTACATAGATGCGATGAATGATTTAGCTTTGCTTTATGGTGATCAAGAAAGATACGATTTAGTTGAGAAATATTTTAAACAGGCAGTAGATAATAACCATATAGAGGCAATAAATAATTTAGGTTTGTTTTATGCTTATCAAGAGAGATACGACTTAGCTGAGAAATACTTTAAAAAAGGAATAGATAATAACCATATAGATGCAATGTACAATTTAGGTTTGCTATATGATAAACAAGAGAAATATGATTTATCCGAGAAATATTATAAACAGGCAGTAGATAATAACCATATAGATGCAATAAATAATTTAGGTTTGCTTTATATTAAACAAAAAAGATATGATTTAGTCGAGAAATACTTTAAAAAAGCAATAGCTAATAATGATGTAGAGGCAATGTACAATTTAGGTTTATTTTATACTAAACAAGAAAGATACAACTTAGCTAAGAAATACTTTAAAAAGGCAATATCTAATAACCATATAGATGCAATGTACAGTTTAGGTGTTATGTGTGGTAAACAAAGGAAATATGATTTATCTGAAAGGTACTATAAACAGGCAATAGCTAATAATCATGTAAGTGCAATGAATAATTTAGCTACTCTTTACTATGAACAAAAAAAATATGATTTATCCGAAAAATATTACAAGTTAGCGGTAGATAAAGGAGAAGTATTTGCGATGAGTAATTTAGGGAAGATGTATTATGAACAAAAAAGATATGATTTATCCGAGACATATTTATTACAAGCGTTTTCATTTTCTAGTGATGAATCAGATAGTTTTGTTAAATTAAATTTAAATTTATTAATAAAGCTATATAAAGAACAAAATAAGATAGAACAAGTAGAAAAATATGAAAAAATATTAAAAGAAATGAATTAATTATATATTATTTGAGACTAAAAGCATAAATGTTGGCTAGTCTCTTTTTTATATAAAAATACTCGAATTATTTAAGAATAAATATATAAAGATTAAAATTAATCAAAAAAGTTGATAGATAATTTAAAAAGAGATGTAATATTATAAGCTAGTTCTAAAAAATAGACAGACTTTTAATGACAAAATTTATAAAATAAGCTATAATAGTAAAATAAAATACAAAACAATATTACTTGACATAGAAAGGTTATTTGATGAGTAATTTACTTGAAATATTAAATAGAAGTATAGACTATTTAACAAAAAAGGAAATAGCAAAACCTAGATTAACAGCCGAAACAGTTATTGCAGAAGTAATTGGCATAGATAGAATTATGATTTATGCCAATTTTGAATTGATTGTTACAGAAGAGCAAAAAACATTAATTAGAGATAAAATTAATGATATAGTTAAATTAATTCAAACAACAAATCAATTGGAAATAAAAGAAGATAAGTCTGAAATTAAGGAAAAAGAAGATATATTGAAAACAATTATGGACAAAAGTATATCATATTTAGAAAAAAATGATATAAATGAAGCAAAACTAATCGCTGAAATTATATTTGCGCATGTTCTTAAAATAGATAGAATGATGATATTTACTAGATATAAAGATACATTGACTAAAGAGCAAATAGATAAAGCTAGAAATATTATACAAAAAGTAGCAAGAGATAAATTTCCAATTCAATATATATTAAACGAACAGGAATTTTATGGGAGATCATTTTATGTAGATAAAGGTGTACTTATCCCAAGGCAAGATACTGAAGTTTTGGTTGAAAAAGCAATAAGTATATTGAAAAATATAAAAGAGCCAAAAGTATTAGATATAGGAGTAGGAACAGGAATAATAGGAATAACAATATCGTTAGAAGTTGAAAATACTAAAGTTATGGGTGTAGATATTTCAGGAAAAGCACTAGAAATAGCTGAAAAAAATAAAAAAATACATAATGCAAAAAATATAAAATTCATTGAATCAAATTTATTTGAAAATATAGAATATAAAAGTTTTGATATGATCGTATCAAATCCACCGTATATAGATAAAAATGATATTAAATTAATGTCTGATGATACATTATTACATGAACCATATGAGGCATTATTTGCAGAAAATGAAGGTTTATATTTTTATTATGAAATATCAGAAAGAGCAAAAGATTATATGAGTGATGGCGCTTATCTAATATTTGAAGTAGGATATAATCGATCGATATTAGTTGAACGTATAATGAATGAATTAGGGTATAAAAATGTTGTAACAGTAAATGACTTGAATGAAATAGGAAGAGTTGTAATAGGTCAAAAAAATGGAGCTGATAAATAGTGAGGAAAAATATAATATTATTTGGATTAATTACTTTAAGTTTTATTTCCTATAGTGATAAAAACATTGCTAAACCAGTAAAATCACAAACAAGAATAAAACAATTAATGAAACCAATAGAGCAAGATGAAATACAAATAAATAAAAATTTAAATATAACAAAAGAAGAATTAAGTATCATAGGTGATAAAATATTTAAAAATGAAGCAGGTGGAAAATTAGAAAATTTAGTTTACTGGAATAAAGGAGAAAATTTCCCATCATTAGGTATAGGCCATTTTATATGGTATAAACAGAATGAAAGTGGAATATTTGATGAAAGTTTTCCTCCGTTAGTTGAATATTATAAATCAAAAAATATAAATTTGCCTAAAATTATAAAAAATAATAAATATGCACCATGGAAAAATAGAGATGAACTTATGAAATTTAAAGATACAAAAAATAAAGATGTAGAAGAATTAACATCGTTTTTATATAATACAAGAGACGTACAAGTGATGTTTATATATGAAAGACTAAGATTATCATTAGAAAAAATGAAAGAGAAATCAAAAAACAAAGATAATCTAGAATATCAATTTTACAGAGTTGCTAATTCTAAAAATGGATTATATGCATTAATTGATTATGTTAACTTCAAAGGAGAAGGAGTAAAGGATACAGAAACATATAAAGGTGAAGGTTGGGGATTAAGACATGTACTAGAAAATATGAATGGTACAAAGATTGGACAAGAAGCACTTTTGGAATTTAGTCAGTCATCTAAGTTTGTCTTACGTCGTAGAGTTTCAAATTCAGATAAATCTAAAAATGAAGCTCAATGGTTAAAAGGTTGGGAAAATAGATGTGATACATATGAAAGGTAATAAGTTATTATGAATATAAATGAATTTGATTTTGAATTACCAGAATCATTAATAGCTCAATCAGCTATTGAACCAAGAGATCATTCAAAATTATTAGTATTAAATAAAAATGAAAAAGTATTAGAACACAAAACATTCTTTAATATAATTGATTATTTACACAATGGTGATATTTTAGTGTTAAATAGAACTAAAGTAATACCAGCAAGATTATTTGGGAAAAAAGATAATGGAGTAGTTATAGAATGCTTTTTACTTAAAAGAATTGACTTAAATAAATGGGAAGTTTTATTAAAGCCAGCAAAAAGATGGAAAATAGGACAAACTGTAACATTTTTAGAAAATGTTTTGGAAGCAAAATTACTTGAAATAAAAGAGGATGGGAATAGAGTTATAGAATTTATATATGACGGTAATTTTGAAGAAATATTAGATAGATTAGGAGAAATGCCTCTTCCGCCATACATAACAGAGAAATTATCTAATAGAGATAGATATCAAACAGTGTATGCAAAAGAAGGAGAATCAGTTGCAGCACCGACTGCAGGGTTACATTTTACAGAAGAATTGTTAGAAAAAATAAAAAGCAAAAATGTAACTATAACAGAAATCTATTTAAATGTTGGATTAGGAACATTTAGACCAGTACAAGTGGATGATATAAAAGATCATATAATGCATAGTGAATCATATACAGTTCCTGAAGAGACAGCAAAAATAATAAATGATGGGAAAAAACAAGGAAGACGAATAATAGCTGTTGGAACAACATCAGTTCGAACATTAGAATCTGCAGTTGGAGAGAACGGAGAATTAAGGTCAACAAGTGGAGATACAAACATATTTATTTATGGGGACTATAAATTTAAAATAGTTGATGCTATGATAACAAATTTTCATTTACCAAAATCTACACTAATAATGTTAGTATCAGCATTTGCAGGAAAAGAATTTGTATTTAATGCATATAATGAAGCAATAAAAAATAATTATAGATTTTATAGTTTTGGCGATTCAATGTTCATATATTAAATTATAAAATATTTCTTAAGGAGTCAATAAATGATAAGAGGAATAAAAATATTTTTAAAAATAATGTGTCTAGTTTTATTAAATATTACTGTATTTGCAAATAGTGAAGAGTATTTATTTTCAAATGTCGGAAATATGAAAATAATAAAACCACTTGAAATACAGATTTCGCGTGAAGATATAAAAATAACTATTGAAAAAGATAATAAAATAAATATAGAAACAAATTATATGCTTCATAGTGATGAAAGTATAAATGCAAAAGTAACTTATTTATTCCCATTGGATATAAAGGTATTAAATGGAGAAAGAAAAAAAATAAATCAAAGTAATGAATTTATAGAAAAATTAAGAGTATATGATGATTATAAAGAAGTAAAACCATCAATGGCATATATTGTTTTTGAAGATGAAAATAAACAATATGTACATAGAGAATGGAGAACATTTATTTCAACTATACTTATGAAAAAAAGGGAAAAAAATGTGAAAATAGATTATACATTAAAAAATATAACATCTGATTTCAAATATAATTTTAGTATAAATAGTAATTTTAAAGATAATAAAGCAAATATTTTATTATTAAGTGTAGAAAATAAATCAACAAGAAAAATTAAATCTATTATTATAAAAAATGATGAAATAAAACAAAATGAACAAGGTATATATGAATATAATGTGGCAGATTTTAATTTAAAAGATGAGTTAAAAATTATATTCGAATAATAAAGTTAGGAGTAATGATGAGGATAACATCGGGAATATTAAAAAATAAGAGAATTAAATCTAGAGAAGGTCAAGAAACAAGACCAACATTAGAGAGAATAAAAGAAGCTATATTCAGTATAATAAGTGATAAAATAGAAGGTTCTAGATTTCTTGATCTTTATGCAGGTACTGGAAATATGTCATTAGAAGCATTAAGTAGAGGTGCAAGAAGAGCAATTTTAATAGAAAAAGAACAGGAAGCAATACGTGTTATAATTGATAATATAAATGATTGTAAAATGGAAGATAAGTCAAGAGCTTACAAAAATGATGTGTTAAGAGCAATAGAAATACTTAGTAGGAAGAATGAAAAGTTCGATATTATATTTTTAGATCCACCGTATAAAGAAAACTTATCGATAAAAACAATAAAACATATATCGGATTATAATATTATTGAAAGCGAAGGAATAATTATCTCAGAACATAGTGTTTATGAAAAAATGCCAAATGAAATAGGTAAATTGATAAAGTATGATGAAAGAAATTATAATAAAAAAATAATAACATTTTATAAATTAATAGACTAAAATTTTAATCAAATAAGGAGTATTAAACATGGCTGTTAAAAAACAAACGTATGAAGATAAGATATTAGAAATAGACGCAATAATTGAGAAATTAGAAAGTGGAGAGTTGTCATTAGATGATTCGATAGCAGAGTATGAAAAATCTATAAAACTTATTAGAGAATCAGAAAAACTATTAGAACAAGCAGAAGGAAAAGTTATGAAAGTTTTAGAAAAAAATGGACAGCTTGAGTTAGAAAACTTGGACTAGAAAGAAGGTTTTAATGTTAGCTGAATATGTGAAAGAAAAAAAAGAATTATTTGAAATTAAATTATTAGATGCATTGCAAGCATATAATTATCCTAAAAAATTATCAGATGCTATGAAATATAGTGTTATGAATGGTGGTAAACGAATACGACCTATTTTGATGTATATGATTTGTGATTTATTTAAGAAAGAATATAAGTATATAGAAGATATAGCGGTGGCACTAGAATTTATACATTGTTATTCTCTTGTACATGATGACTTACCTGCTATGGATAATGATATGTATAGAAGAGGCATATATACAACACATATTCAATATGATGAAGCAACTGCAATATTAGTTGGAGATGCATTGTTAACAGAATCTTTTAAAATTATTTCTATGTCTAAAAATATAGATGATAAATCAAAAATTGAGATTATTTCAAAAATATCTGAATATGCGGGTGTTAATGGAATGGTAGGTGGACAATTTGTTGATATAGAATCTGAAAATGAAAATATAGATTTCGAGACATTAAATTATATACATGAAAATAAAACAGGAAAATTATTAACAGCATCAATTGAATTACCATTAATAGCATTAAATGTAGATCAATATAAAAAGAATAAGCTAATAGAATATTCAAAATTAATAGGAATAGCATTTCAAATAAAAGATGACATTTTAGATATTGAAGGTGACTTTGAAAGTACAGGTAAAATGGCAAGTGATGAAGATAATAATAAAACTACATATCCTAAGCTATTTGGATTAGATAAATCAAAAAAAATGTTAGATGAATATTTGTTAAAAGCAAAAAAAATAATAGAAGATAATTTTAATAGTGAAGAAATAATGATTGAAATTACAGATTATTTTGGAAAAAGAGGAAATTGATAATAAAATATTGAATAGGAGACGTATTATGTTTATTGAGAAAGAGACATATTATGAAATAGAAGAATTTAAAAAATATGGAATAGTAGCAGTTTATACTAAAAAAAATGCCGGAAATTTTTCTGATTATTGTGGTGTTAGTAATGATCAAGATGAAAATAGAAAAAAATTACTTAGTACTTTAAAAAAAAATGATAAAATTGTTGTAATGGCACATCAAACACATTCTAGTAATGTGATAAACATATCTAACAAAGTAAATAAATATACTTATGAAAATGTTGATGGATTTATAACGAATAGAAAAGATATAGCTATATTTACATTTTATGCAGATTGTTTACCAATATTTGTTTATGATACAAAAAATGATGTTATTGGTGTATTTCATTCGGGATGGCAAGGTACATATGGTGAAATGATGGAAAGTGGAATAAAAAAAATGAAGCTAGAATATGATACAGATGAAGAAAACATAATATTAGCATTAGGAATTGGGATATCGCAAAAAGATTATGAAGTTGGAGAAGACTTTTATTTAAAATTTGCTAATAAATTTGGTGAAAATGATTTGAAAGTAAAAAAATCATTTTTATTTGATGGATCAATTTCTAAATATAGATTTGATAATACAATGTTTAATTATTTAATGGCATTAGAATTAGGAATATTGGAAAAAAATATTGTTATTTCAGAAGAAAATACATATGATGAAAAATTTCATTCATATAGAAGAGATAAAACAAATTCTGGTAGAGCGACAGCTATGATAACTTTTTAAATATTGATTTGACAATGGGTTATTTAATATGATATACTCATTGGGTAACACGCATGGATGAGGTCGCTAATACCTTTTGAAATCCAGCGAAAATTATGGAGGTGACAGAATGTTTGCAATAATCAAAACTGGAGGAAAACAGTATAAAGTAGAAGAAGGTTCTGTTATAAAAGTTGAAAAATTAGCCGCTGATGTAAATTCAGATGTAGAAATAAAAGAAGTATTAATGGTTGGAGATAAAGTAGGAACTCCTTTCGTTGAATCAGCTTCGGTTATAGCTACAGTGAAAGAACACGGTAAAGGTGATAAAAAAATCAACTTTAAATATAACAAAAAAACTTACTACAGAAAAAAAGGACACAGACAATTATTTACAACTATTGAAATTAAATCAATAAAAGGATAATAATGATTGTAGTAAAATTTAAAAAAAAAGATAACTTGTATATGTCATTTGAAATAAAAGGACATGCTAACTCAGGGAAATATGGTGAAGATGTTGTATGTGCAGCGATATCATCTGTTTCTACAATGACACTTAATGGAATTTTAGAAGTCTTGAATTTAGAAATAAAATACAAGTATGAAGAAGGGTATATTTATTGCGATTTGAATAATCACGTTAATAATTTAGAATTACAAAATCTAATAAAAATAATGTATTTATTTATAGAAAGTGTAGCAAACGAATATCCAAAGAATGTAAAAATTGACTTAGAGGAGGTATAAATATGATATTAAAGTTAAATTTACAGTTGTTTGCCTCAAAAAAGGGACAAGGATCAACTAAAAATGGAAGAGACTCAAACCCAAAATATTTAGGTGTAAAAAAATATGATGGTGAAGCAGTAAAAGCTGGAAATATAATTGTTAGACAAAGAGGAACTAAATTCCACGCAGGGACTAACATGGGATTAGGGAAAGATTATACTTTATTTGCTTTAACAGATGGATTTGTTAAATTTGAATCATTTGGAAGAAACAAAAAAAGAGTAGCTATTTATCCAGAAAAAGCTTAATTAAATATAATGTTAAAAAAGAACTACATATAGTAGTTCTTTTTTAATTTGTTTTTTTAGATTGACTTTAATGTATTTTGAGATATAATTTTATAAAAGATAGTTGTATACTTTAATTTTATGAAAATAAGATTAAAAATAATAATAAATAGATTTTTTTTTAAAATAATTTTAAAATATCAACAAAAAGGATCGAGGAGGAGTTTTATGAATAATATATTGTCCAATGCAAAAAAAGATTTACGATCGTATGCTAAACACAATAAAAAATAAGTTTTTCCTTAGCTAGTGCTGTTTCTATGTTAATGACAGGGAACATAATTAATGCTGATGAAATTGAAACAACGAAAAAAACAATCGATAATACTGTTGATACTATTAATAGTAATATATCCGTTATTAGACGAAATAATGAAAATTTATTAAGAAGTAGAACGTTAGAGTTATTTCAATTAGAGGAACAAGGAGACCAAGTTGTAAAAAGTCCGTGGGAATCATGGCAATTTGGATTAAGCCTTTCATATGATAATATGGATCATATAAAAGGAAATGGAGATAAATCATTTAGATACGGGTATGAAGGAATATTTGTAAGAAGTGATGATCCTAGTGTAAGGGGATTAAATCCAAATTTTCCTGCCTACAATAGATATTTATCGATTACACCAATATCTGGAAAATATCCTATAAATACAGCAACAACAGCTGAAAGAAATTCAAATCGAAATATAGTAGGTTCAGGAAATTTGTCAGGGGGATCAAGTCTTTGGAGTGGTATTTTGAATACAAATACGCCTGTTATTTCACCAGTGAAATATGATATATCTATAGGATTAGAATTTATCACAATTACAAGAAACCCTTTATCTTTAACAGCCCCCCCTATTCCATCAGGAACAGGTCCTACAATTCCACAAATTATCCTTCCTAAATTTTCTCCAGCAACTCCTGATGTTAAGATAGCATCTCCTAAAAATCCACCGGCAATTGATCAAGTTTCAAGTGGATTCGGTCAATCGGAAGAAAAAGGATGGTTGCCTAAAGATAGAAACGTTGCATTGGGAAACGTTGAACAAGCTACTGCTGATACGAATACGAATGGTACAACAGTAATATTTAAAGATAAATCATTGGAAGTTCCTGAAGGATTTAGTTTTAAGCTTTATGGATCTCCTGTAGTATATGTTGCACCTGGGGTTAATGTTGTAGATGATCCTCATAAACCAAGTTCAGTTGCAGATCCCAAATTACAACATTCGTTTCAAACATTTTTAAATGTTTTATCAAATAGCTCAACATTAAATGGAGTATGGAATTTTAGAAATGAAACATTAGATCCTTTTAGAGTATCAACGGCAAATTCAGCAATAACATCGTTAAGAGATACTAATTCTGTTAGGTTTGTAAGTATAAATCATGCATATGAAAATTATGATAAAAAAGCTGTTTTCACATTAACGGGAGATTTAAACATTTACGGTCGTTCAAATTTAATACCATCAACTTCAACATCTTCTTATGCAGGTAAGAATCATATGACAATAGGGATAGAGCATCAAGCGTTTTCATCATTAGCAGCAGAAGCTATAAATAATGGGGTTATTAGATTTAAAACAGGTAATTATGTAATAGGAATGACGGCTATGATAGAGGATTATAATGATGAATTATTTGTTACATCAGGTTATTACAAACCTTGGGAATCTACAATGATAAATAATGGTTCTATAATTATAGAACAACCAGTACAAGAAAGTGTAGGAATGGATTTTGCAGAATTTAGATTTAATAAAGATTCAATAGCTCAAAAATCAGGATCAAGTCCTCATTATAATAATAAGGGATCATTAAATATTTATGCAAAACCTGGGAATATAGAATTAAATGGAAATGGATCAATTGGAAGTTATGCGTTAAGAATACCTAATGTATTTAAAGAAGGGGTAGATCCAAATGCAATCTACTATGATGAAACTATTATTAATGGAGAGAAATCAGCTGCAGGAGGAATATCAGTAAAAGGTGAAAACAACGTTGGAGTATCAGTATCTAAAATAATTTCAATGTTTAGAACAAATGGATTAACAGATGATACCAAACAGACAACAAAAGTATATGATTACCAGATATCAAAAACTACTGAAAACATAAATTCAACAGGTAGAACAGTAGATGATTTAATAGGAAATATATATAATTTAAATATATTAGTTAATGGAAATAACAACGTAGGATTTTTAAGAAATTCAGACTATATGAATGGTACATATTCAACTGAGACTTTAACAAGATCAACAAAAGATTTTGTATTGAAAGTAGCAAATGATGGAACAGGTCATATTGAAACTATAGATTTCAAAAATACTGCTACTGGTGGAACTTTAATTAGAACAGATAAATATGGAATTGATTTAGGATTAGGTAGTACGTTAAATATAACAGGAATGTTAGATAATATATATGGAGTTTTAACACCAACACACGCAAATAGTAATGTAGTAATGTTATCTAATGGAACATTAGGAGGAACAACACGAACAGCTGTACGTAATTTAGGAACCATAAACTTAGGATTAACTCCTAAAACAGGAAATGGGTTAGTAGGTCTTATGTCATATAATGGAGCATTAGCTCATAATGGTGGAAGTATATTAGTTAATACAAATAATTCCATAGGTATAGTTAGCATGGGAGCAAATTCAACATTAACTCCAGCAACTATATCAAGTGAAGCAACAAATACAGGAGATATAACTGTAAAAGGGGATAAATCAGTAGGTGTAGCCAATTATGGGACATATACACAAACATCTGGAATAGTTGATGTTTCAGGGATTGATTCTATCGGAATCTATGCTAAAAATAGTACATCAACTACAAATATTCAAAATTCAATAGTAAATGCTAAAGACGGTGCTGTAGCATTTTATGCTGATGGGACAACAGATGCACTAGGAAATCCTATAGATACATCAACAATAAATTTAAATAATGTAACATCTAATATAGGTAATACAGGATTATTATTTTACAATTACACAGGAACAGGTTCTGGTCAAGTCGGTAAGTTTAATATAGTAGGACCGATGACTGCTAATATAGGAAGTGGAGGAGTTGCATTCTATAATAGAGGTGGAGTAACATCTCAAAATACATTTTTAAATATGTTAACAGGAAATTTAACATTAAATATGTCATCAGGTTCAAGATTATTTGTATTTGATGATCCTGGAATGATTCAAAATTTATCAACTGTACCAACAGCAGGGAGTGCAACAAGTATAACTAATGCCTTAACTAATGGAACAGTTAATATTAGCGGAGCAAATTATAAGTACACAACAGCTAATAGGGCAACTTTGAATGTTGATAAAAATGTAAACTTAGATTTATCAACAGACAGTTATTATGCATTAGACTTTTTTTCTTCAAATGTTAATGTTGGAACACCAAGTAGTTCAATAATGACAAATAATGGAAATATAATTGCTAATGGTTTTCAATATGCTATAGCCCAAAAAAATTCTACAACAAATGCCTCTGATGTTAATATAAATATAGCGTCGACAGGTGAAATAAAATTGACAAAGGAAACTGGGTTAATAGGAGTGGTGACAGATAGAGGAACGATTGTAAATAATGGAAGAGTTGAAAGTTCAGGGCAAGATGGAGTAGGATTATTAGGTGCTAATGGATCTGTAGTTACAAATAACAAAGATATTATCATAGGTAACGGTGGAGCAGGAATGATGGGTATTAATAATTTACCACTAGAAACTGCAGGTGACATTAATATAACTAATAATGGAAATATTTCATATGCACCAACATCGACTACTTTAAAATCGGCCTATGGTATTGTTGCCAAAAATACACTTTTTCACATATCGAGTGTAACATTGTCATCTGGTTCTATGATAGATTTAACAAATAATATTGGTGGTGTTGGAGTTTATGCATCTAATACAAGTATAATAGATAATGGTGGGAATATAAAAATCGGTGAAAATGGTATAGGAATGGAATTGATAGATCCTGTATCTACAACAATAGGGTCAACAATCGGATTAATAAGTTCAAGTTCTTCTAATACGACTGGATTATATATAAAATCAAATACAGCTACATTAACAACAAGTAAAAACATTGATTTATCAGGTGATAAATCTGTTGGTGTATATTTGGAAGATTCATTAGGATCAATGAGCTATACTAATACAGGGAATATAAAAATAGGAGATTCCTTACTGCAAAATAATCCAGGTGTTGGCATATATACTGATGCTCAATCAGTTACTGAACAAGGATTATTAACAATAGGTAAAAATTCAGTAGGATTATATTCATCTAAGAATGGATCTAGTGTTACATTAGATACACAAGGTAAAATTATAGTAGGAGAAAATGGAACGGGTATATATAAAAATGGTGGCACATTAGATATAAAAGGGAAATTAACAACAATAGGACAAAATTCTGTTGGAGCATATTCAATTGATGGTGGCACGATAACTAATTATAACACATCAGTGTATGATATTTCAGAGAAAAGTTATGGTATAGTAGCAATAGGTGGAATATCACCTACAAGTATAATAAATAATACTTCAAATGTTACATTAGGAAATAGTACAGTATTTATGTATTCTTCAGATACAGCAGGAACAATGACAAATAACTCAAATATTTCAAGTCCATCAAACAAATTATATGGAATGTATGGAGCTGGAACAATTACTAATAATAGAAATATTGATTTTTCCACAGGATTAGGAAATGTTGCTATTTATAGTTTTTCTGGAGGGAATGCAACTAATAATTCAGTAATAAATGTAGGTAAATCAGATACAGATAAAAAACTATATAGTATTGGAATGGCATCAACACAAGCCTCTACAGTTAAAAATAGTTCAACAGGAGTAATTAATGTAAATGGAGAAAATAGTGTTGGGATGTATGCTTCAGGTATAGGTTCTAAAGCTGTAAATGATAATCTTATAAATTTAAATGCAAATAATGCAATAGGGTTATTTATAGAAGATAAAGCAGAAGGAATAAATAATGGAACGATAATTGCGACATCTCCGTTAACAGGTGCGGTAGGTGTAGTTTTAAAATCAAATGGGAAATTGACAAATAATGGAACAATAAATATAAGTGGAATACAAGGAAGTGGAATATTTAATACAGGTGGTACAGTAGCTAATTATGGAACAATAATTGTATCAGGTCCAGGAACAATTATAGAAAGAACAGGAGTAGCAAATGCAAATACTGTAACATCTACAGGAGGATCTATAAATCTAGGAACAGCAGGTATGCTAACACCAACACCAGGAGTACCTGTAGTGACAGACAATAGAACTGGGGAAACATTAACTCCAGTGACTGTATCAATTTCTGATGCACCAATGATTCCTATACCTAATTCCACAGTTGCGAATTATGTTGATACATCAGGACAAAGATATACAACACCTATACTTACATCAGCAGGAACAGAGTTAGCAGCGAATTTACAGATAGGAACAGAAGTAACAAAACTAACAAATGAAAAAATCATAAAAATAGATGATGAAGGAATAGTAAAACCATATAAAAATGGACCATGGAATGAAATAAGTTCATCAGGATTGACATGGAAGGGAACAACTGGATATGATCCAGCTACAGGAAAAATAAATGCATTCTATTTAGCAAAATTACCTTATACAGATTTTTCAGGCGAGAAAAGAATATATAATTTTACAGATGGATTAGAGCAAAGATATAATATGAATGCACTAGATTCTAAAGAAAAAATGGTGTTTAATAAATTAAATGGAATAGGTAAAAATGAAGAGGTATTATTATATCAAGCATTTGATGAAATGATGGGACAACAGTATGCAAATACAAAAACAAGAGTATATAGATCAAATGAAACTTTAGATAGAGGATTTGATGACTTATTTGGATGGGGAGTAAAATCAAAAGATTCAAATAAAATAAAGTTAATAGGTGGAATGACAGAATATAAAACAGATACAGCAGGAATCGTAGAT
>RRZU010617304.1_pt1 | contig 24539 bp, 20 predicted proteins | sample 2165561 | NCBI WGS metagenome assembly RRZU01 (sample SAMN10456909, study PRJNA506462) | wastewater metagenome | isolation source: wastewater sludge | place: USA: Moscow, Idaho | reverse complement strand
TTTTACACAAAAAAGTACTGGTATTGGATTGGAGTTGGTTAAAAAAATTACTGAACTTCACCATGCACAAATACAGGTTGACAGCAAGTTAGGCGTTGGCACTTCTTTCACAGTAACATTTCTAAAGGGAAAACATCATTTCGACAATGATTTGTATGTAAGCTTCGAAAACAATTCTATACTGGAAAGCAAAATTGATTATCAGTCAGTTGAATTAATTTCAGACGAAAATGCAGATGCTCAGAATCCGCTCATTCTTATTGTGGAAGACAACGATGAACTCAGAAATTATTTATGTGCAAGTTTAAATAACAACTTCAGAGTGGCTGATGCTTCGAATGGGAAAAAAGCATGGAAGAAAATTGAAACAATACAACCGGAAATAATTGTTACCGACTTACGAATGCCGGAGATGGATGGTATGGAACTTATTCGACAAATACGTTCCGACAACCGAACATCGCACATCCCCGTTATACTTCTTACTGCCGTAACCGACGAAGATAGCAGAATTGAAGGAATGAAACTGGGAGTTGACGATTATATTACCAAACCATTTAATGGAGATTATTTGTTGGCACGTATTGAAAATTTACTTGCACAACGCAATCTGCTACAGCAACATTACCGTTCAAAAATGGGAGGAGTTTTCAGTCAGGAAATAGTCGATAATCCCGGCAAGGAAACCGAGAATCAGTTTATGATAAAGCTGATTCAGCTAATGAACGACAATATGGAAAATTACGATTTAACAATTGAAACCTTATCGTCGGAATTCAACATGAGCAGAACCATTTTCTTTACTAAGCTAAAAAGTCTTACAGGACTTTCTCCGGTTGAGTTTATACGCGAATCCCGTTTACAACGAGCTGTTGAGTATCTGTTAAAAACCGACCTATCGGTATCTGAAATTTCATACCGGGTAGGTATTGAGGATCCCAGATATTTCAGCCGGATATTTAAATTACGTTTTGGCGATACGCCAAGTGAATTCAGAAACAAACAAAGTAAAATATAAAAATGAAAAAAATGATGAAACTTAGAATTAGTTCTTTTTTGATGCTCGCTATTTGCGGATTTCAATTAGCTATTGCACAACAAAAAGTAGTATTGGACAATTATTTTAACAATGAAATAAGTCCAAAAACAGGAAAACCTTTTCATTATATTTGGGAAGACAGATCGTTTGGTGGATTCTCAGAATTTGGCGACATTTTCATTGCCAACGGAGCCACTTTGGGTATGCTGAAAGAAAAACCAAACAATAAAAACCTGAAAGGTGCTGATATTTACATTATTGTCGACCCTGATAATCTGAAAGACAATAAAAACCCAAACTATATGGACCAGAAAGCAGCCAAAGCTATAGCCAAATGGGTTAAAAAGGGCGGCGTTTTATTGCTTCTGACAAATGATAGTTCGAACTGTGAATTGGTGAAATTTAACCAATTGTCATCAAAATTCGGAATAACCTATAACAACGACTTCAATAGTCCTGAGCTCAGAGAAAGCAAAGAAAAACGCAATTTTCAGAGCTGTGCTTTCACACAACTTGGAACACATGAGGTGTTTAATGGTGTATCAAAGATTTTTTTAAAAGAAATTTCTTCCATTACCATTTCAAAAAATGCAAAAGCTGTATTAGAGTCGAATGGAAAAGTATTTATTGCTGAAGCCAGCTATGGTAAAGGTTATGTATTTGCTGTGGGAGATCCATGGCTCTACAATGAGTACATCGGGCACGCATTATTACCCGAGGATTTTGAAAATAAAAAAGCAGCAAAAAATCTGGTAAAATTACTTTTATCAAAATAATGAGTTGATTTTAAAAACTGCAAAATGCTCTTTTGCAGTTTTTTTATATGATTTTCAACAAATTCCAGTCAAAAAGTTTGTCAGATAAAAATAGTTTGTATATTTGCAATAAGTAGCTGTGTGCGTACACGGCATACGCAATAATGGAACAATAATACCGTGAAGTCAACAATTAGAATAAAAGATATAGCCCGGATGGCAGGTGTTTCAGAAGGTACAGTCGACCGGGTACTCCATAAAAGAGGAGATGTATCGGCACGTAGCCTCGAAGCAGTCAACAAAGTACTCAAAGAAATTAATTACACTCCTAATATACTCGCACGTTCATTAGCTTCAAAAAAAGTTTTCCGGTTTGTATATCTCATTCCAAAAAACGAACATGGCGACTATTGGGCAGCAGTTGAAGCCGGATTTGAAAAGGCGATGCCTGAATTTGAAGGCTATAATGTAACATACGATAGAATTTACTTTGACCAGTTTGATGTAAAATCATTTGTAGAAGCTATTAATCGTGTGCTTAATGACCTACCGCAGGGAGTAATTATGGCTCCTATTTTTAGCGCAGAAACTCTGGAATTCACTGCACAACTTTCCCAACTTAATATCCCGTTTTCCTTTATCGACTCTTTAGTGGATGATAACCGTTTTTTGTCGTACTACGGACAAAACTCTGTTTTGAGCGGCTACATTGCCGCCAAATTTCTGACCGAAGATTTAAAAGAAGGCGACTCCATTCTGGTTATCCGTACACGTCGAAAAGGTTCGGTATCCAATCAAACAAAAAGTCGTTTTATCGGATTTAAAAATTATTTAGCAGAAAATAAACTTTCTGAAAAATTTAAACTAATCGAGGTTGAATTCGTTGATGATAATGAAGAGATAAACATCTCCCATCTTAAAACACTTTTCGAAGGTCAAAACAACATTAAGGCTGCAATAACCTTTAATTCAAAAGTGTTCAGATTAGCAATGAAACTTGAGAAATTAGGCATAACCGATATTAAATTAATTGGTTATGACCTTCTCGCCGAAAATATCAATTATCTGAAAAAGGGTATTATTGATTTGTTAATAGCACAACATCCTGAAAAACAATCGTATCTATCGGTTAAAGATATGTGCCGCAAACTTGTTTTCGGACAAGAAATTAAACAAATTAATTACATGCCAATTGATATTTTAATTAAAGAAAATATAGATTCTTATATTCAATTTGTAGATTAACTTTAAATTAAAAATGACATGAAGCTTGGAAAATTCAGTATTGGGATGGGCGATCGTTTTGCTCATCAGGGAGTAGCACAATTAAGTGCAGTAATGAAAGCAAACCAAAAGGGACTTGATATTTGTCCTGTTTGGAATAAGTCGAACCGCGAACATATATATGTACACACCCATCCGGCAGATGTACGCAAAGAAGCTGATGCCGCTGTAGCAAAACTGGGTTATAAAGGCTTGTATTTTGTGGATGCCGACCACATTAATTTAACTACTGTAGCACCTTTTGTCGAAACAGCCGACTTCTTTACACTCGATGTAGCAGCTTTCATTGGAAAGCCAAGTTCAGAAGAGGAAGTGAATAAATTTGTCGATTCATGTGGCAAATATATAGGAGAATTAAAAGTGCCCGGCATTGAACATGCCATTCCGGTAACAAAAGAATTGTTGGTTGAAATTGCATCGAAATTTTTGGCAGCAACTCAGCAAGCGTCCGAAATTTACAAGTATTTGGTTGAGAAAAAAGGTGCCGGTAATTTTGTCACCGAAGTTTCGATGGATGAAGTTGAAAGTCCGCAAACACCGGTATATATGTTTTTTATTCTCAAAATGCTGGCCGACAAAGGCGTTCCTGCGCAAACAATAGCACCAAAATTTACCGGACGTTTTAATAAAGGTGTCGACTACCGGGGTGATTTAGTGCAATTTGCCAAAGAATTTGAAGAAGATGTATTGGTAATTGATTATGCCATAAAGGAATTCGGGTTGCCTGAAGAATTAAAACTTAGTGTGCATTCCGGTAGCGATAAATTCTCCATTTATCCAATAATGGCCGATATCATTAAAAAACACGACAAAGGCCTGCATTTGAAAACAGCCGGTACAACATGGCTCGAAGAAGTAATTGGGCTGGCAGTAGCCGGTGGCGATGGTTTGGACTTAGCAAAGAAAATATATGCTAATTCCCTCAACCGTAGCGAAGAACTTTGTGCTCCATATGCCGATGTAATTGACATAGACACCAATCAACTCCCATCGGTTGAAGAAGTGAACACCTGGACAAGTGAGAAATTTGCGAACACTCTTCGTCACATTCCCGGGCATCCGGATTACAATGCAAATTTCAGGCAACTGGTACACGTTGCATACAAAGTAGCTGCCGAGTTAGGCGACGAATACTATGGAATGTTGGAGAAATACGCAGATGTAATTGGTGCGTGCGTGGAAGAAAATATCTACGATAGACATCTGAAAAGACTATTTAATTTATAAAATATTGATAGTATTCACCATTTACATGTTAATTTTGCATACTGTAAATGGTGAATAATCAATTTTAAAAATACGAAATACAATGAGAAACTTATTCGACATAAAGAATCGTGTAATTGTGATGACAGGCGGAACCGGTGTTCTGGGAAGTTGCATGGTAGAATACTTAGCTGAACAGGGCGCAAAAGTGGCCATACTTGCCCGTAATGCCGAAAAAGGCGAGGCATTGGCTAAAAGCGTAAAAGACAAAGGTTTCGAGGCCAGTTTTTATCAAACCGATGTAAACGACAAAGAATCGGTTGAAAAAACAGCAGAAGCAATTATGAAGGCATATGGACGTGTTGACGTGTTGGTTAACGGAGCTGGCGGTAATCAGCCCGGCGCAACTATTGGCCCCGATAAAACAATATTTGATCTGGATGTGGATGCTTTCAAAAAAGTGGTGGATCTTAATTTATTTGGCACAGTAATTCCTACTATGGTTTTTGCTAAAATAATGGCCGACCAGAAACATGGCAATATAATCAACATTTCGTCGGAATCGGCCATCCGGCCTCTTACCCGGGTAGTTGGATATGGAGCCGCAAAAGCAGCCGTTACCAACTTTACTAAATATATGTCCATTGAACTGGCAACAAAATTTGGCGAAGGATTACGTGTAAATGCATTTGCACCCGGCTTTTTTATATCAGAACAAAACCGTGCATTATTAACGAACCCCGACGGTAGTTTAACTGCCCGTGGTAATACAATTATTGCACACACTCCTTTTAAACGCTTTGGCGAACCCGAAGAATTATTAGGCACCCTGCATTGGTTAGCAAGCGATGCATCTAAATTTGTAACCGGTACGTTGACGGTTATCGACGGTGGTTTTGATGCGTTTTGCATTTAAACCATTTTATCAGGTATATTTAAAGGATAGATATTAGTATTGATTTACAAAGAGTTGTAAATCGTAAAATTTAAAAGGTAATTTTTATTATGTATTTGTGTAAACAATCATGGAGATGGTACGGACCTAACGATCCCGTATCGTTATGGGACATTCGTCAGGCAGGTGCAACAGATGTAGTAACAGCATTACATCACATTCCAAATGGCGAAGTATGGCCGGTAGAGGCTATTCAGTATCGTAAACGAAAAATTGCAGAGGCAGGTTTAACCTGGTCGGTAGTTGAAAGTGTGCCTGTGCACGAGGACATCAAAAAACGCTCGGGCAATTACAAACAGTACATCGACAACTACAAACAAACCATTCGCAATCTGGCTGCATGCGATATTCGTATCGTTACGTACAACTTTATGCCTATTCTGGACTGGACACGTACCGACCTGGCTTTTGAGCTATCGGACAGAAGTAAAGCGCTGAAATTTGAAATGGCTGCATTTGTAGCCTTCGACTTGTATATTCTGAAACGACCCGGAGCCGAAAACGATTATACTGTCGACCAAATAGCGAAAGCACGTGCCCGTTTCGACAAAATGAGCGATCAGGAGAAAGAATTGATTACACACAACATAATTGCCGGATTACCCGGAGCTGAGGAAAGTTTTACTCTGGAACAATTTCAGGCTGCGCTCGACTCATACAACGACATTAGTGAAACCGAGTTGCGCAACAACTTGTTCTATTTCATTAACGAAATAGCACATGTGGCCGAAGAAGTTGGTGTTACAATGGCAATACATCCTGACGATCCTCCCCGTGCAATTTTCGGTTTGCCCCGCATTTTAAGTAATGCTGACGACATTCGCAAGCTGTTTAGTGCAGTGCCGGTGAAAGCAAACGGACTATGCTTATGTGCTGGTTCGCTGGGAGTATCGGCCGACAATAATATACCTGATATGATGAGAGAATTTGGCGAAAGAGTCTATTTTGCTCATTTACGTGGAACTAAACGCAATGAGGATGGTGACTTTTTTGAAGCTGACCATTTAGATAGCGATGTAGATATGTACGAAACCATGAAAGCGCTCCTGGTAGTACAATACACTTATAAACGGAATATCCCGGTTCGTCCGGATCATGGACATCAGATGCTCGACGATTTACATAAAAAAACAAATCCGGGCTATTCTGCAATTGGCCGTCTGCGTGGACTGGCCGAATTACGTGGTTTGGAGCTGGGTATTTCAAAAACCTTGTTTTAAAAAAAATAAAGGAGAATTTGTTATCACAAGCAAATTCTCCTTTTAAAAATCTCAAAAATTAATCTAATACAGTATGATAACTCTTAAAAAAGATTTTAAGTATTCTCTTATGGTGGCTACCAGTATGGGAATCCGTATAACACCGGTCAATGGTCAACCTGTACATAGCAGTAAACTATTTGAAATGCAGGCTACAAGTGCCGAAACCAATGTAGCCAGTATCTCTTCTTTCCTTGGCCTGCCTGTAAAAGTTCTCACTACATTTGTAAAAGACAGCCCCATTGCACAATTAATAAAGTCCGACTTACGTGCCCGTAATATGGACTTCGAAGGCCCTGAAGTTGCACAGGGCGATCCATGGGGATATCGTCATCAGTTCAACATTGCCGACAGTGGTTTTGGCACCCGTGGTCCACGCGTTTTAAACGATCGGGCTGGCGAAGTGGGCCGCACATTAAACGTAAAGGATTTTGATTTGGAAAAACTATTTGTAAAAGAAGGGGTCCAAATCTTACATCTGTCTGGTTTAATTGGAGCTCTTTCGCCCGAAACCAGTGAGTTTTGCCTGCAACTGGCCCGCTATGCAAAAAAAACAGGCACACGCATATCGTTTGACCTGAATTACCGCGCATCCTTCTGGAAAGGGCGCGACAAAGAATTAAGAGCCATTTTTACTGAAATTGCATCTGTTTCTGATATTCTTATCGGAAACGAAGAAGATTTTCAGCTTTGTTTGGGAATTGAAGGACCTGAAGCCGGAGGTAAAGGCATTGAAGCCGAAATTGAAGGCTTCAAAGGCATGATAGGTCGCGTAAAAGCGGCATTCCCTAATGCTTCGGTATATGCCACCACTTTACGACAGGTAATAAGCACAAACGAGCACCTTTGGGGAGCTATTATGCTCGACGGCGATGACTGGCAGGTGATAATGCCACGAAAAATTAATGTTCTCGACCGAATAGGTGGTGGCGATGGTTTTGTAGGTGGCATGCTTTACGCTATACTGAAAGGCTGGCCGGCCGAACAATGGGCACAATTTGGATGGGCATCCGGAGCTCTGGCTACCACATTCCTCACCGACTACGCTCAACCTGCCGACGAGGAAATGATATGGAGTATCTGGGGTGGAAATGCAAGAGTGAAACGATAGGCTTAGGATTAGGCTTAGGGAATGCGATGGTGTAGGGTTAGGAGATTAGAAGGCTTAGGCTTAGGGGATGCGATGGTGTAGGGTTAGGAGATTAGAAAGATTAGGTTTAGGGGAAGGAATAAGAACAGGAAATTTTTAATTGATGGAAAAGAAATATAATGATTTCAGAGATATGGGAGTTTGGCAGAAATCTTTTGCTTTACTTATCGATATTTACAATTTGATTAAAAAATTCTCTGCTGATGAACACTATGCATTAATTGATCAACTAAAACGTGCAGCCAATTCAGTTGTTCATAATTTAGCTGAGGGATATGGTCGTTTCGAGCCAAGAAATAAAACTCGCTTTTATAAAATAGCAAGAGGAAGTGCTTTTGAATCCATGAGTCAAATTTTAGTTGCTGAAACTCAAAACTATTTATCAAAAACAACCAGTGAAAATCTGATTGATAATTATAAAAAATTAATTGATGAAACGAGCTATGTGCAATAGCTCACACAAAGAGATGATTATCACTGGCAAGTTCCATGCGACAATTAAAAAATCAATTATAAACACATGAAATAAATGCTTTAATACACTATTTGGAAAAGTTAAACAAATGCTCACCCCTGGACTTAGCCTGTGCCTATGCCTAATCCATCTCTGAGCCAAAAATCTTAAAACATGATATATTACGAAATAGGTTCCACTGACATCGAATTAAGTTCGGCCGACTTAAAAGCCGGTATTTTCGAAGCATTGCAAAAAATGGGTACGCGCCGGAAAGTACTGGCAATTCCACCGGATTACACCCGCCTGCCAAGCAGAGCAGGTGAACTCACTGAATATGCGTGGCAATATTACGGCTCAGCTATGACAGACGTGTTGCCGGCTTTAGGGACACATTCACCCATGACTGCTCATCAAATTGAACATATGTTTGGCTCTTTGCCGGCATCGCTAATCCGCGAGCACGACTGGCGTAACGACGTGGTAACAGTTGGTTACGTTCCATCGGAATTTGTTAAAGAAGTTTCGGGAGGAGCCGTTGACTTTCAATGGCCGGCACAGGTGAATAAATTATTGCTCGAAGGTAACTTCGATCTAATTCTATCAATCGGGCAGGTAGTTCCACACGAAGTGGTGGGAATGGCTAATTACAATAAAAATATCTTCGTAGGCACAGGTGGTGTTGAGGGGATTAACAAAAGTCATTTTGTAGGTGCTGCATACGGCATGGAACGTATGATGGGACATGCCGACACCCCCGTACGACGAATTTTTAATTATGCTTCGGATAATTTCACCAACAATTTACCAATCGTATACGTTCAAACCGTTGTGGGGCTGGATAAAACAGACGGGAAAATAAAATGCCGTGGAATGTACATTGGCGATGATTATTCAGTATTTGATAAAGCCGCCAAACTGGCTTTGCAGGTAAATTTTGATTTGTTGGACAAACCATTAAAAAAAGTAGTAGTATACCTCGACCCTACTGAATTCAAATCGACATGGCTTGGTAATAAATCGGTTTACAGAACCCGCATGGCTATCGACGATGGTGGTGAGCTATACGTTATTGCTCCTGCATTAAAAGAATTTGGCGAAGATAAAGAAATTGACCGTTTGATTCGTAAATATGGATATTTTGGTACTCCGGCTACATTAAAAGCCTGCGACGAAAACGAAGAACTGCGTAATAATCTGAGTGCTGCCGCTCACCTTATTCATGGTTCATCCGAAGGACGGTTCAGCATAACCTATTGCCCGGGCAAGCAAGCAGGCAACCTCACTCAACAGGAAATTGAAAGTGTTGGGTTCAACTATGCTGATATTGACGAAATAACGGCTAAATACAACCCGGAGAAACTAAAAGATGGCTACAATACCTTGCCCGATGGCGAAGAAATATTTTATATTTCGAACCCGGCTTTGGGATTGTGGGCTTTTAAAGAAAGATTTAAACACTAAAGCCCCCTAAATCCCCCACTGAGGGACTTTAAGAGTGCTTTATGAAATTTGTTCTCGTAGAATTAAATGTTAAATACTTTTCTGAATTACTATTAAAAACAATAAATACTAACCAAAAAAGTCCCCCTGTGGGGGATTTAGGGGGCTTTATGAAGATTATAATTGACGATAAGATTCCATATATTCTGGGCGCATTTGAAAGTGTGGCTGATGTTATTTATCTGCCCGGGGCGAAAACGACTGCGGCCATTGCAAAAGATGCCGATGCCATTGTTACTCGTACTCGTACAATCTGCAACGAGAGTTTACTGGCCGATTCATCTGTAAAATTTATCGCAACAGCCACTATTGGCTACGACCATATTGATACGGATTATTGTGATTCGGTTGGTATAAAGTGGACAAACGCTCCCGGATGTAATTCTAAATCGGTAGAACAGTACATAGCATCCACTATTATGGTACTTGCCGAAACAAACGGTTGGAAGTTATCTGAAAAAACGATTGGGATAGTCGGAGTTGGCAATGTGGGGAGTAAAGTTGCACGTATATCTGAGATACTGGGTCTGAAAGTATTACTAAACGATCCTCCACGCGAAAGAACAGAAGGCACTGATAATTTTGTAGATTTACAGACAATAATGACGGAGGCCGATATAATTACTCTACACGTCCCTCTTGAATACAAAGGAGAAGATGCTACATATCACCTGGCAAACGAGGCATTTTTCGGCAAATTAGGGCGAAAGCCGGTTTTAATTAACTCATGCAGAGGCGAAGTTGTTGAAACAGAAGCCGTAAAATTGGCATTAACTACCGGCCAAATATCCGATTTTGTATGCGACTGCTGGGAAAACGAACCTGATATCGATTTGGATTTACTGAATAAAACGAAAATAGCCACACCTCATATTGCCGGTTATTCGAAAGATGGCAAAGCTACCGGAACATTAATGAGTGTGCACGCTATCAGTCACTTTTTTGGACTCGGACTGAACAATTGGCAGCCTGTAGGGGTTGAATTGCCAGTGTTTCCTGATTTTGAAATAGACGGTCGATTATTGACCGAACAATCTATACTCGCAAAGGCTATTCTGCATACCTATGATATCAGAAATGACGATGCTGCATTCCGAATAAATCCGGCCCTTTTCGAGCAGTTAAGGGGCGATTATCCGGTTCGAAGAGAATTTCCGGCCTTTACAATTACGGTAAAAAATGTAAGTAATCAAACCATTACAAAATTAAAGGAAATCGGATTTAATATAAAAGATTAAAATATATATATGAATTTCCTCTTTAGTGAGGATTAAACAGTTTTATTATGAAACAAAAAGCAGACATCGGATTAATTGGATTAGCTGTTATGGGCGAAAACCTGGTGCTGAACATGGAAAGCAAAGGCTTTACTGTGGCAGTATACAATCGCTCGGTTGAAAAAGTGGATAAATTCATAGCCGGACGCGGAGCCGGAAAGAACTTTATCGGCGCACACTCAGTAAAAGAATTGTGCGACTCGCTGGAAAAACCTCGTAAAGTAATGATGCTTGTAAAAGCAGGTCAGGCTGTCGATGATTTTATCGAACAACTCATCCCCCATCTCGAACCGGGTGATATTATTATCGACGGAGGTAATACACATTTCCCCGACACTATTCGTCGCACAAAATACGTTGAAAGCAAAGGCTTACTATTTGTAGGCACCGGCGTTTCGGGAGGCGAAGAAGGAGCATTACTTGGGCCATCAATGATGCCCGGAGGCTCACCGGCTGCCTGGCCGGCTGTGAAAAACATTTTTCAGTCAGTAGCAGCTAAAGTAGAAGGTGGTGTTCCTTGTTGCGATTGGGTTGGCGAAGGTGGTGCCGGCCATTTTGTAAAGATGGTACACAATGGCATTGAATATGGCGACATGCAAATTATTAATGAAGCATATCAGGTGATGAAAGATATGCTTGGTATGAGTGCCGACGAAATGCACGAAGTATTCAAAGAATGGAACAAAGGCGACCTAGACTCCTACCTTATTGAAATTACACGCGATATTTTAGCCGTTAAGGATGAAGACGGAGAGCCTTTGGTTGAAAAAATACTGGATACTGCCGGACAAAAAGGAACCGGTAAATGGACCGGCGTTTCGGCACTCGACCTTGGAATTCCGTTAACTCTGATTGGCGAATCGGTTTTTGCCCGTTGTTTATCGGCTCAAAAAGATATTCGCGTAAAGGCTTCAAAAGCAATTAGTGGTCCGGCAGTGAATTTTACAGGCGATAAAGTTCAAATGATTGCCGACTTGAAAGATGCCCTGTTCGGAGCAAAAATAATATCGTACGCTCAGGGTTATAACCTGATGATGGAAGCGGCCAATGAATATAAATGGAACCTCAATCTGGGAGGTATTGCCCTGATGTGGCGGGGTGGATGCATTATCCGCTCGACATTCTTAGGCGATATTAAAAAGGCATTTGATGTTAATCCCGGGTTAGAGAACTTATTACTTGACCCCTACTTTAAAGATATAGTAGAAAAAGCGCAGGCTGGCTGGCGACGTGTGTGTGCTGCTGCCTTAACAAATGGTATTCCTGTTCCGGCACTTACATCGGCACTTTGCTATTTCGATGGATTCCGTAGCGAACGTTTACCGGCAAATCTGCTGCAGGCTCAACGCGACTATTTCGGAGCACATACTTACGAAAGAGTTGATCGTCCGAGAGGAGAATTTTTCCATACTAACTGGACCGGACGTGGTGGCGACACTGCTTCAACAACATACATTGTGTAACAAATTTGACTTACGTCCATTTGTTAACAAAATAATAAATACCTCTCAGGAAAAGCCCTTGAGAGGTATTGTTAATAATTAACACAACAAACTGCGTTAATACGCCACACGTTAACATTATTTAATGTGTTAAATTTTGATTTAAACAACCAAAAATAGCGAAATTGTAAATTAATCGAGTATTTTTGCATTGAATAATATCTGTAATACAACCCAAAGAGATTGGATTGTAACTGTTTATCCAAAACGCGTACAAATGCTTAATATACGTAAGCATACTTGAATTTATCTTATTATTGAAAATATTGTTTAATTTGCAAGTTGTTAGATAACTGAATTTTTACAGTGACAACTTAACTAGTATTTGTTTATGAAAAACCTGAAAGCATTAATAGCAGTAATATCATTTGTGCTTGTATTTATTTACGTTCAATCGGAAGAAAAGAAGTTCACCCATGCTAATGTGGATGCGGTTTCAACAGCCAATCATATAACTTCGCCAGACACATTGAACTATACCAACAACGCAAAGATTACAAAAACGAATCGTTGAAAACTCCCATTCCAAACAAGGCATAGTCATATTTTACTGGGTCTTCGGCATCGAATACTCTTAGAACGTTCATTAACTCCTCCAGAGCCTTCCAGTCGTTTTGCTTGCGACTTAGCAGCCCCAACTCACGACTTATATTACCTACATGCACATCGAGCGGAATCATTAAAGCCGACATGGGAATTTGATTCCAGATACCAAAATCAACACCACAGTCATCGTTTCGAACCAACCAACGAAGCATCATATTCAAGCGTTTTGCTGCTGAATTTGTACTTACATCCGATATATGTTTTGAAGTACGACAAACACCTACCGACTCAAAAAACACCTCACGAAAATGTAGTAACGCTGAATACACAGTATTATTCAATTTATAACCGGCCGTAAAAACAGACTCTAATCCCAAGTGATTAACATAAATATTTCGTAATTGCCTCACAAACAACTCTAAATCTACCCCGTTAAATGTACGGTGCACAAACTGACGAAGATTTTGCAAATCGGCTTCTGATGCATTCAGCACAAAATCACATGGAGAATTCTCCATTAAATCCATCATAAAAGAGGCATTTTTAATAATGGTTTTTCGTTGTCCCCAGGCAATGGTAGCTGTCAAAAAAGAGGCAATTTCTATGTCCTCTTTTATAGTAAAACGATGCGGTATTTGTATCGGGTCCGTTTCAATATAATCCAAGGTATTATATAACTTCACCTTACTCTCAAGTAAATTGACAATGGTATTCATCTATTTTATCAGAAATAAAAACACCTCAATCTGAATAATCAGTTTGAGGTGTTTTATAGTCATTATCTTCTGTATGATATTATTTTACTTCTTCAAAATCCACATCGGTTACATCACCCTGTTTGTTTCCGCCCTGGCTTTGTTGTTGTTGACCACCAAAGTCCTGAGGACCGGCTTGTTGCCCACCCTGTGCATTTTGAGCATTGTACATTTCCTGACTGGCAGCCTGAAATACTGCATTCAATTCGGCTGTTGCAGCATCTATTCCGGCAATATCCTGCGCTTTGTGAGCCTCCTTGAGTTTTGCCAAAGCAGCCTCAATCGGTCCTTTTTTATCAGCAGGTAATTTATCTCCAAACTCAGCTAATTGTTTTTCAGTTTGGAAAATCAATGAATCTGCATGATTCAATTTATCAATGCGCTCTTTTTCTTTTGCGTCAGCTTCAGCATTTGCAGCCGCTTCGTCTTTCATACGTTTAATTTCCGCATCGCTCAAACCGGATGAAGCTTCAATCCGAATGCTCTGTTGTTTTCCCGTAGCTTTATCTTTAGCCGACACATGTAATATACCATTTGCATCAATGTCAAAAGTAACTTCAATCTGAGGTTCACCACGTCGTGCAGGCATAATACCATCTAAGTGGAAACGACCCAGAGATTTGTTATGAGCAGCCGTTGGACGCTCGCCTTGTAAAACATGAATTTCTACCGAAGGCTGATTATCTGCAGCAGTTGTAAATGTTTCTGACTTTTTAGTTGGAATTGTTGTATTAGCTTCAATAAGTTTTGTCATTACACCACCCATTGTTTCAATTCCTAACGAAAGAGGAGTAACATCAAGTAACAAAACATCTTTTACATCACCACTCAATACACCACCCTGAATAGCAGCACCTACAGCAACTACTTCGTCCGGATTAACACCTTTTGACGGTGCTTTACCAAAGAATTTCTCTACTGCCGACTGGATTGCAGGTATACGGGTTGAACCACCAACTAATATTACCTCATCAATATCATTGATACTCATACCTGCATTTTTAAGAGCAGTACGACAAGGCTCAATTGTACGTTGTACCAAATCATCTACCAATTGCTCAAATTTAGCACGGGTTAATGTACGAACAAGGTGACGTGGCACACCATCAACAGGCATGATATATGGTAAATTAATTTCGGATGAAGTTGTATTTGAAAGCTCGATTTTTGCTTTTTCCGCAGCTTCTTTTAGACGCTGCAAAGCCATCGGATCTTTACTTAAATCAATACCACTGTTTTCATCTTTAAACTCCTGCACCAACCATTCAATTATTCGTTGGTCAAAATCATCACCTCCTAAGTGTGTATCACCATCTGTTGATTTCACTTCAAATACACCATCGCCCAATTCGAGTACCGAAACGTCATGTGTACCACCACCACAGTCGAAAACAACAATTTTCATATCACGATTGGTTTTGTCCAATCCATATGCCAATGCAGCAGCTGTTGGTTCGTTTACAATACGGCGTACATTTAAACCGGCAATTTCACCGGCTTCTTTTGTGGCCTGACGTTGTGCATCGTTAAAATATGCTGGTACAGTAATTACGGCATCAGTAACTTCTTGTCCTAAATATTCCTCAGCAGTTTTTTTCATCTTTTGCAGTACAATAGCCGAAATTTCCTGTGGTGTATACAAACGCCCATCAATATCAACACGAGGAGTATTGTTATCGCCACGCACTACCTTGTAAGGAACACGGGCAACTTCTTTTGATAAACGATCGTAGGTTTCACCCATGAAACGTTTGATAGAGAACACAGTTTTAGTTGGATTTGTAATGGCCTGACGTTTAGCAGGATCACCTACTTTTCTTTCACCACCATCAATAAAACCAATTACAGAAGGAGTTGTACGTTTACCTTCGCTGTTTGCAATTACGATAGGTTCGTTACCTTCCATTACAGAAACACACGAGTTGGTGGTTCCTAAGTCAATTCCAATAATTTTTCCCATGATTTATATATAATTTATACGTTTAATTTATTCAATTTTGATATGATGTGCTTAGCAAAGCCTGTGCCATCAGCATTTCATGTCACCCATCATTAATTTCTGGCATAATTTTGCTGTAAACAAACTTTATTTTCTGTTGAAAACTGACAAAAGATCAGTTTTTGTCATAAAATAGAAAAATATTTTTATCTTTGCTGCAAAGAGCATTGGTATGTCAAAGGTTTTTCTGTCCTTAGGTTCGAACATAGGAAATAAGGAACAAAATATAGTTGAAGCTATTGCAATTATTGGCAGTGAAGTAGGTGTAATACGCAAGGTTTCGGAATATTACTACAGTAAAGCTGTGGGTTTTATTTCGGAAAACGACTTTGTAAATGTTGCCGTATTACTGATTACTAACCTTGAACCACTGAAGTTACTTTACGAAATTGAACGCATCGAAAAAGAAATTGGACGTAAGCAAAAATCTATCAATGGTTATACTGACAGAATAATTGATATTGATATTTTATTATATGATTCAATTACAATAGATACCGAAAAACTAAAAATCCCGCACCCAAGAATGTTGGAACGGGATTTTGTGAAAATTCCACTATCAGAGATAGCTCCGGAACTTCATCTTAATATTTGAGAATGATTTCTTTTACCTCACTTATATTCAACAATTGTTGCTCGCCTGAAATCATGTTTTTCAACATTACCTTTTTCTGAGTCATCTCTGTTTCACCGACTATAGCAACAAAAGGAATCTTCTTATTATCAGCATAGCTCATTTGTTTTTTCATTTTAGCTACCTCAGGGTATATTTCAGCATTTATACCAGCCTTTCGCAATTCAAGTATCAATGGTAAACAATATTTAAGTTCTTCTGAACCAAAACTCACAAAAAGTATTTTTGTTTGCTCTTCCGATACTTCCGGGTATAAATTCAACTGATTCAACACATCATAAATTCTGTCAGCACCAAACGAAATTCCCACTCCAGACACCCCTTCCATTCCAAAAACACCTGTCAGATTATCGTATCGTCCACCACCGGTAATACTTCCTATCTGCACATCCAGCGCTTTTACTTCGAATATAGCTCCTGTGTAATAGTTCAACCCTCTTGCTAAAGTTAAATCAAGTTCAACATTGGTTTTCACCTGCATCAGTTCACACAACGAAAAAATTGTTTCCAGCTCTTCTATACCTTTCAACCCGACTTCAGATGCACTTAAAACTTCTTTAAGTTGTAATAATTTCTCAGCATTCGTGCCACTTAGTTTTAAAATAGGTTGTAGCTTTTCAATTGCAACTTGCGAAATTCCTTTCGATGCAATTTCCTCATTCACCTTATCCAACCCAATTTTGTCAAGTTTGTCAATGGCTACTGTAATATCCGTAATTTTCTCAGCCTCACCAATAATTTCAGCAATACCACTTAAAATCTTACGGTTGTTTATTTTAAGTACTACATTTATTTTTAAACGACGATACACTTCGTCAACAATCTGGATTAGCTCTAATTCATTCAATAGCGAATCGCTACCAACCACATCCACATCACACTGATAAAATTCACGGTAACGACCTTTTTGAGGGCGGTCGGCACGCCAAACAGGCTGTATTTGATACCGCTTAAACGGAAATGTAATTTTATCGCGGTTTTGTACCACAAATCGGGCAAAGGGAACTGTCAAATCGTATCTGAGTCCTTTTTCAGAAATTTTCTGGGTGAGTTTAACCGGATTACGGGCAAGCAGCTCTTCATCAGCAACACCACTGGTAAAATCACCTGAATTTAGAATTTTAAAAAGCAACTTATCGCCCTCTTCACCATATTTTCCCATCAAAGTTGACAGGTTTTCCATAGCGGGTGTTTCAATTTGTTGAAAGCCGTACAATCTGAACACTTCTTTAATTGTATTAAAAATGTAATTTCGGTTGGCCATTTCCTGAGGCGTAAAATCCCTTGTTCCTTTTGGAATCGACGGTTTTTGCATAACTATGCTATATTGAAATGTTTAATATAAAAGAAGGCATTTCAAAAATATTTGAAACGCCTTCCGAATGCTTTTGGAAACAGAAATTACTTTCTGATACCCAACTCTTTAATAATGGCACGATAACGCATAATGTCTTTTGCTTTTAAATAATCAAGCAAACGACGACGTTTTCCTACAAGCATTACCAGAGCACGTTCTGTACTATAATCTTTTTTGTTTGACTTTAAGTGACCAGTCAAATGGTTGATACGAAACGAAAACAATGCTATCTGAGCTTCAGGTGAGCCAGTATCAGTGTTAGACTTGCCGTATTTACCAAAGATTTCCTGCTTTTTTTCAGCTGTTAAATACATCTTAATAAATTATTGAATTATAAAATACAAACCTAGCCCTGCACTCATCACAAAACTATATGTTTGATTTTCGGACTGCAAAGATAAAGTTTTTCTTTCGCTTATCAAACACTTAGTGTGTTTTTTTGTTGTAAATCACAATAGAGAGCCTGAAATGGCAATTAAATGATCACTAGTATAGGATTTACAATATATTTTGTATATTTGCCAATGGATAAATAATTTTAAAACTTATTTAATAAACTTTACTTATAAATCTAATCCTCAACCACTTGCTTTCAATTACACCCGTAGCAATTTTTACTACATTGATTTTAGACAGCAAGTGTGAATTCATCAAAATAAATTCTAAACATTAAAACAAATCATATCAGGTGAGAAAATTATTTTTAACTTTTGCAGTTGTCATGACATTGTATTCCTGCAATACATACAAAAAAGTGGTTTATTTACAGGATACCGGACAACAAATTGAATATAAAGATAGTGTACAATCCGCAATCCCAGACCCCATACTAAAAACAGGAGACCTAATTACCATTACGGTTAACACTAACATTCCTGAAGCAGCACAGGCGTTCAATTTACCATTAATTCCGGGCGGCGAAGGCATGAACTCTTATGGCATATCAAAAACTTCAATTTCAGGTGGCGCCGGACTACAAAACTACTTAATCGACACTCAGGGGTACTTGACATTTCCAGTCATAGGCAAACTGAAGGTTTCTGGACTAAAAAAAAGCCAGTTAGTCAATCTTCTAAAAACGAGTATTTACCCCAAATACATGAAAGAGGAACCTATAATTACGGTAAGGTTTGCCAATTATAAAGTTTCAGTTTTAGGAGAGGTAAACAGGCCGGGTGCTTACCAAATTGACAATGAAAAAGTTACCATAATTGACGCGTTAGCTACCGCAGGCGACCTTACCATTTATGGAAGACGCGACAATATATTGTTACTGCGTGAATCAGAAAACGGCACAAAAACCACCTACCGAATTGATTTACGCGATAAACGACTGATATACTCGGAGTTTTATTACCTGGAACAGAATGATGTTATATACGTTCAACCGAACAACCCGCGTGCGAGAGGTTCAGCATTAGGTGCAGCAGAAGCAATAACAGTTTCTGTTGTCGGTACACTAATATCACTTACATCGCTAATCATTAACGTAATCAAATAAATCGAAATATCTACATTTTTCACTACAATAACTAATGGATAATTACTTTGATCAACTGGAAGACGAACTGAAGGAAAAACCGATAAACTGGAGAGAGATTTTTGAAAAACTGGTTACTCACTGGAAATGGTTTGTTTTATCAGTTATTATTGCCATAATTGCAGGATTTTTTTATATTCGGCTTCAACAAGACGTTTATGAAGTGAAAGCATCTATGCTTGTAATTGACCAGTCAAGAAGCGGACAAATGAATGAAATGTCTGTTCTAAAACAACTTGATGCGGTAGGATTACGTACAGGAAGTTCTTCAGCGATGATAAATAATGAAGAAAAAGTTTTAACATCAACCACTTTAATGAAACGTGTGGTAAAACTTCTTGAACTTCATACAAACTACACCGAAATTAAATATCTAAAGCGGGCTGATGTTTACAACGAATCTGCATTATATGTTCGCCTCGATAGCTTGTCGCTTTACAATTTAAGTTCGACAATCGACTTAACCTTCGAACCTGCCAATTCAGAATTAATTCTTACTGGAAATTACAAGGACGAAGAGTTTAGCGAAACAATCACAAAACTTCCGGCTTTTATTAAAACACCTGCAGGTGTGATATACGTCCAGTTACGCCCCGGAAAAGTATTACCTGAAAATAAATTGGAGGTAACAATTTCGCACCCCAACGCTATAGCCAAAGGGCTATCCAAAAGTGCTTTAACCACCGAAGTAGGTAAAATGCTGGATGTTATTGAACTTACTTTTAAAACCACAAACATAAAAAAGGGGCAGGATATACTTAACACTCTTGCGAATGTTTATAATCTGGATGCATCGGAACAAAACAATCTTTCTGCTGTAAACACTGCTAAATTTATTGACACACGCCTTGATTTACTTGCAAAAGAGCTAAATGAAGTGGAAAAGGAAGTTGAGAACTATAAACAATCAAATAATTTGACCGACATTAGCGAGGATGCCAAAATAATGCAGGAAAAAAACAACCTGTACGATCAACGTGAAATTGAGGTTAGCATGCAACAAAATCTCATCAAATACATTGATGACTTTTTAAAAGACCCATCCAATAACAACTCATTAGTTCCAAATCTTGGACTTACTGACGCAGGTTTAATGTCAGTTATTGAAGCGTATAATATTCTTCTTCTTAAAAAGGCACGTATCTCTGAAGGTGTATCTGACAACAACCCAACATTAAAATCCCTTAACCTGGAAATTGATGCTGCGCGTAAAGCAATACATAGCAGTGTAATCAGCACCAGAAAAGGACTTCAAATAACCCGTAACGACCTGAGTGGTCAAAACGATAAGATGAAGGATAAAATACTTAGCATTCCACGAAAAGAACGTGAGTATATCGAAATTAAACGCCAACAACAGGTTAAAGCAACCCTGTATACATTCCTGCTTCAAAAAAGAGAAGAAGCATCGCTTAATATGGCCGTAACTGTTCCAAAAGGAAGAATTTTAAATGCACCTGACGACGCTCAACACGTTAGCCCCAAAAGCAAAATAATACTAACCGTTTTTTTTCTGATTGGATTGGTTATTCCAGCTGTACTTATCTATCTGTTTGAACTTATTAATACAACCATCCGAAACAGAACAGATGTAGAAAATTATACCGACGTTCCTGTATTAACTGAATTAGCCCATAGTAAAACCGATGGAGCAATCATCGACTTAAGCGCTAATGCAAGCACGAACTCAGAGCTTTTCAGATTATTACGAACAAAGTTACAGTTCGCTCTTGACTTTCCATCCGAAAAAGTTGTTCTTGTAACTTCTACAATGTCGGGCGAAGGAAAGACATTTGTTAGTATCAATCTTTCAGCCATGTTATCGTTGGCTGATAAAAAAGTACTACTCATAGGCCTGGACCTCAGAAGACCACAACTAGCTAAGATATTTAATTTGAACGAAGAAAATGGTATAAGTCTGTATTTATCGGGACAAAAATCTGACTGCAAGGAAATGATTTACAAAATACCTGAATATCCGGACCTCCATATTTTACCTGCGGGTGTAATCCCTCCTAATCCTTCAGAGTTAATAATGCGTAAACGTTTTGACAGCATAATTGAACAATTCAGATCTGAATATGATTATATTGTTATTGACTCAGCTCCTGTAGGTGCAGTATCTGACACATTTCTTATTGACAGAGCAGCTGACTTAACGCTTTATATTTGCAGAGCAGGATATACCGACAGACGATATTTAGAATTTGCAAACAGAGCATATCACGAAAAATCTTTAAAACGCATGTACTTTGTATTGAATGATGTTGATTTTGAAACACAAAAATATTCATTCAACAAAAAGTACGGGTACGGATATGGGTATGGATATGGTTATGGTTACGGATATGGAAATTCAGGAAACAAAGAGAAATCAAAAAAAACTGAAGTAAAGATATAATAAAATGAATAAGTTACTCATAAATTCATTAATTGCATTTATAACATTAAGCTCCTTATCTGCTCAAAACAGAAATGGGGTAACCAGATTTTATTTCAAACCGGCTTTATATGCCGGAATTTCAGTTGGGCCAAATGCCTTTGTAGCAGATGGATTTAGCACATATAAATTTAAAGGCAACATTGGCTTTTCAGAAAATATATTTATAGGATATAACGCAACAGAAACAATCGGATTACGCTTAGTTCTAGGTCTTAATAATATTAACTGGCCCGGAAAGCCAGAGACACAGATATATCCTATAAATTTCAGATCTCAATCACTAGGCATTGAAGCCAGTTATAATTTGAGTAATGCTATAGGTATTTATGATCTTGGACGACTAGTTGATGTGAGTATATATGGAGGCGGAGGGTTAATGACACGCCAGAAAAACAAATTCCCAACTGATTATTTTGGATTTATGTTCAAAGCCGGAGGACAACTTGATTTTAGAATAACAAGAAGACTGGATGCAAATCTTAACGGAGGAATTATCGTACTAAACGACAACTTTGACGGCTACATATTTGGAGCTCCGATTGATATTCTGGCTGAAATAAAAGCTGGGATTACCTATCATCTTAGATAAACTTAAAGAATAGTTATGTTAATTTATCTTAATTTTGATTGACTTATATTTTACTCAAAACAGAAAGATATATTTACTAAATACTTATTTATCACGCTTTTAAAAAACGCATAAATAACAAAAAAAAACCACAAATCATATTTATTCAATGACTTATGTCCACAAATTATAACCTTCAAACAAAACCGATATATTATATTGATGAAAATAATGTATTTTTGCAACAATATAATGTTTGTAACTTACGGAATGATATAATCAAACAATAAAAATCATTTAACTATATTTATATGAAGAAGCTGTATATACTTTTTGCTTTGTTTGCACTCGGATTGACCTATTCTTCAGCCGAAGCGCAAAAATCGTCTCAGATGTCTGGCAATACTTTTAAACCTGGTTGGTTTATAGGTGCGAATGGCGGAATAAACTGGTATTTTGCGGAAGGCAACGACATCACCGACAGTCGTTACTTGAACAGTATCCATTTAGGAAAAGATATCGGATATCAGTTCGGTGGAGTACTCGGCTATAATTTTAATGAAATTTCCGCATTACGTGGAACATTAGGATATAATCATTACAAACAATATATAAAAGGGACAAACGGAGATATCACTAAAAAAGTGCCAAACACAAAGTTGAATCTTGATTATGTATTAAATGTTACAAATTTAGCAAAAGGATACAATCCAAGCCGATTATTTACATTTTCTTTATTTGCAGGTTTAGGCGGACATTATATTCCGAACAATAACCAAACATCAAAGATTGGTGGTGCTATTCGCGGAGGATTACAGGGAGATTTTAATATATCACCTCAATTAGCACTGAATGTAATATTAGACGGCAACTTACTAACAGATAATTTCAATGATGAAGTTGCAGAGATTCCTTTTGACATGGCAGCAGGATTATCGTTAGGATTAGCCTACAGATTTGAAAAGAAAGAGAAACCTGACATGAAAGCTGAAGGTATGGATGAAGAAGAGAAGCTTCCGATGAAAGAAGTGGACAATACTCCTCAAATAGCAGTAACAGATACAGCTAAAAAAGTAGTTCCGGTTGACACCACACCGGTTAAACCTGTGGAAGTAAAACAAGAACCTATTGCACAAGCAGTACCTGCTACAAAAGAAGAGATATTCTTTAAATTCAATAGCAGAGAAGTTAGTGGTGCATCACAAGAAGATGGTTTGAAAAAAGTTTCAGACTACCTGAAAGCAAATCCTACAGCTAAAATCATTGTAAGCGGTTATGCTGATAACTCATCAGGAACTGAAGATATCAATCAAAGAGTATCAGAACAACGTGCCCAAAATGTATCAAATAAACTTATTAAAGAATACGGCGTTGATCCAAACCGTATAATGGTTAAAGCATACGGCAGCAAAGTTCAACCACACAAAGAAATATGGAAAAACCGCGTGGTTATTGTTAACACCGCTGACAGTACATCACTGAAAAACTTTAAAGGCTACGACGATGGTATATCATCAATCGTAAACGAGTCTGCAACAAGAGCTGAAATTAATTTTGCAGCAAGTAATGCAGGTATTGTAAACGAAAAACAAAAACAAGCTCTTGAAAGAATCGCTAAATACTTAAAAGAAAATCCTTCTGCGAAAGTAAGCGTAAGTGGTTATGCAAGTAATCATTCAGGAACTCCGGAGATTAACGATGAGATTTCTAAGAAACGTGCTATAATTGTAGCAAACAAACTAATTAAAGAATACGGAATTGACTACAATCGAATTAAAGTAAGCTGGTTTGGTGGTCGTGTACAACCATACAAAACTCCAATTATGAATCAGTTAGTTATCGTAAAAGCTGAGTAATAAAATCATATTATAATAAAAAAGGGAGATTATCATTGTATGATAATCTCCCTTTTTTATGTATTTATACAAGGATATATGATTTTTTGAAGGACAAGATTATTAGTATAAATACTAAAAAAGCATCAACAGATATTGAATATAACTATAGCAACACAGAAGTTCAACAAATAAAATAGCAGAGTCATTATTAACACTAAACTATATCACACAAAAAAAAAAGGATGTCTCAAAACTATTTTTTAAATTGTTAAAACTATCAATTTGAAACTTCCCTTAATAAAAACTCCCAGAACGAAGCTGTTTAAAATATAAGAACAGTCGTTTTGGGAGTTCTTTTTGATAAGAGGTTATAAATTAAAACTAACTTTTTAATTTGGGGTAGTTTCAAGACAGCCTCTTCATTCTATATTAAGACAGTTACAATTGCGGACCTGAAGGAATTAAAGCTTTAGCA
>RRZU010276318.1_pt1 | contig 24547 bp, 20 predicted proteins | sample 2165561 | NCBI WGS metagenome assembly RRZU01 (sample SAMN10456909, study PRJNA506462) | wastewater metagenome | isolation source: wastewater sludge | place: USA: Moscow, Idaho | reverse complement strand
CCGCGAATTCCCGGCAGCCGAGGTAGGGCTGATTGACGCATTGCCCCTTTTCCGCCCGCCGCTGGAACATCTCGCGGTATTTGGCCGGATTGTTGCGGGCATCGTCGCCCACCGGCACCAGTGCGGCATGGATGCGGTAGGCCACGTCGCGCCGGCACAGGCCGGCGCCCTGCTGGCGGTCTTCCTCCACGTACAGGGCGAGGTTGCCCTTGCCGGAACCCATTGCCGTCTGCGCATTGCGCACCGACGCCTTGGACGCCACCTCGTTGCGCCGCACGCTGATCCAGCGGATCGGCTTGAGCACCTCGATGCGCTTCACCTCCCAGCGGATCGCCGGCTTCCACAAAATGGCCTCGAACACCGAGCGCGCAGAGGAAGGCGTCATCACGTCGTAGGACACCCGTTCCACTTTCATCTCCGGACGGGTGAAGCAGGCGAAATCGCCTGAGACTTCAAGGCAAAACCTTTCCAAGATTTCCTCCTTGTTACGTCAAAAAAATCTCGACAGCAACTCCATCATCAACGTCGAGCGAAAAAACAAGCCACCGACAATGACTGTTAGAACCAGCAGCCACGCCACATAATAGCGGTGAGATGGCTGATCTTTCATCAACCGCAACTCCCGCAGCAATCCGATTGGGTTGTTCACTTTAGGCAGTCTCACAGGACGAGACTCCCTGGATCACCCGGCACACCATCGACATTGATCCCCAGCACCTGGTCGTAAAGCACGTCATTGTCTGCTGACTGCACGTACAAACCTGGGGAGTCGCCGCCCAAGGGTTCAATATCGCCTTGCTCAAGCAGACGCTGCAGGTCGGTGTGGTAGATGGTCACGCCGTAACGTTGCAGCTTGCGCAGGAGCCAGCGGTCGGGGCCGTTTTTCTTGAGGGTGTTCAGCCACATGCCGATGCTGTCGTCGCCTGGGTCACGCTGGTAGCGGACGAAGACGGTGGCGCCATCCTGTTCGTCGATCAGCCGGAAACGCTCGGCGGCGGTGCGGAACATCACGTCGGCTTCACGGCCGACGCGCAGCAGCCGGCAGATGTCTTTTTCGTCCAGTCGTGCATCGCCGTAGAGCCTGCGGAAGAACTCGCCGAAGCGCTCGACGCCCATCGGATCGGCTTCGGCCGGCAGGCCGGCCCAGAGAATCCGGGTTGCCTGTTCGGCCATACGCAGTAAACCCGGCGGAGGCGACTTGGTCGGCACAAAGACATGCACCTCACCGCATTCCAGCCGCCCTTCGCGGTTACAGCGCCCGGCGGCCTGGGCGATGGAATCGAGTCCGGCCAGCGCCCGATAAACCACGGGAAAGTCGATGTCGACGCCGGCTTCCACCAACTGCGTGCTGACCACCCGGATCGGTTTAGCAACTTCTCCCGCGCTCAAAGCCTGCCACCGTTCGGTCAGCGCGGCCTTGATGGCCTGGATGGCGTCGCTGCGATGCTCGGCGCACATCAGGCCGGACAGGTGCCAGAGTCCTTCGGGATTCTCCGTCTTGAGTTGGCGGTAGAGGTCACGAGCATCGGCCCGGCGGCCGACGATGGCGAGTACGGCTTCGTGGCGGGCGATTTCCGGCGCGAGATCGTCCCAGGTGCGCGTCGCGTTCAGATCGGCAGGGAGATGCACCCGCACCCGCTTGAGATCGGCGTAAAGGCCGGGCACGTCGTCGATAATCTCGCGCACCTCGCCGGCCCTGAAGCCGCGCAAGGCCCTGGCCTGATCGAAGCCGGTCCGGCTTTCCAGCGTCGGCTGGGTGGCGGTGCACAACACCAGCGTAACGCCGTAATCCTTGACCAGCAGGCGCAGCACATCGACCACCGGTTGCAGGTAAGCGACCGGCAGCAACTGCGCTTCGTCGAGGACGATGATGCTGCCGACCAGGTTGTGCAGCTTGCGGCAGCGGGAAGTGCGGTTGGCGAACAGGCTTGCCAGCAATTGCACGTTGGTGGTGACGTCCAAGGGCGCATCCCAGTTTTCACACGCCAGCCGTGAACGAGCGGTTTCCTGGGTTTCGTCGACTTCGACGTTGCTGTGGTGCTCGATGACGTTCTCGTCGCCGAAAATACCCCGGAAGATACCGGCCGTCTGCTCGATGATGCTCGTGTAGGGAATGGCATAGACGACGCGCCGCTGGCCATGGCGAACCGCGTGGCGCAGCGCGAAAGCCAGGCTGGACAACGTCTTGCCGCCACCGGTCGGTACCGTCAGGCTGAACACCCCGGGCGGCAGTTCCGCCTTGGCGAGACAGGCGCGCAGGACTTCGGCGCGCTTGCGGTTGATCTTGCTTTCGGCTTCGCTGCGCTCGGCAACGTCGCGGGCCATTCTGGCGAGACGTTCGGAAAGCAAAGACTCCAGTACGTCGAGACCGGGAAATCCCTGTCGCACCTCGCTTTTCCCCGGCGACATGAAGGCCTCGGTATCGAGAAAATCGGCATCGACCAGGCAGGAAAAGAGCATGCGCACCCAGAGCGCGAAGCGGCCGGGAATGGGGTCATCCTTGTCGTCGTCGCGGTAGCGGAACAGGTCTGTGATATCAGGCAAGGGGCCGGCTGGTTTCAGGAGGTGTTCGGGACTCGGCGCGGCGCAGGCCGTCGCCAGTTCCCTTTGGGCGTCTTCGGACGCAAAGCGGTTATGCAGGCTCTTGTTTTCGCCCGCCCAATCCGACAACCCGGCGTGGTGGCCTGCAATCAGGTAGGAAAGTACGCGTGCAACTACCGGCCCGGAGCGTTTATCCACTTCCTCTAGATAGCGCTGTGCCCACAGAGCACCGGCCGCCGAATGGGTCTTGTCCATTCCGGCGACGCGCCCCTCGATATGCGCATCCGGATCGCCGCATTGGCGGATATAGCGCTGGAAGCCTTCGCGGAATTTGCCCAGATCGTGCCAAAGCCCGGCCAGGGCGGCCCAGAGCGACGATTTGAAGGCCGCGGCGAACTCGCCGGCCAGTCGGGCGACCGCCTCGTTATGGCTGGATAAGGGATGCGCGACCAGCCGCTTCCCACCCCGCCGTATATGCGCGATGAAATCGCATTCATCCAGATCGATTTCGTCAATCATCCCCATACCTCCCCAGCGCTGCTTTCAACAAAGCCATCACCTTTATCCTCAGCCCCTCAGGCTCGACTACCTCGCAGTCCGCGCCGTACTTCAGAATGTCCATCAGCAGCTCAGGATCGTTGCTGTACGGGACTTTCAGCTCGTAGGAGCCGTCTTCGAACAGGCGGCCGACCTGTTTCGAGTGCCATTTCTCGCTGGCCACCCAGCGGGCCCGGAGGGGGGAGAACCTGAGCGTTGCCCATTTCACGTCTTCACCCGAAAAAATGCCGTAGCCGGCGCCGAGCGTGTCGTTGAGCCGTTCGTCGGGGATGTCGTCGGCGGCGGTTTCGAGTCGTTCAACGTGTTGGACGGCGTCGACCGAGAAGCTGCGCAGTTCGTCGCGCAGGTGACACCAGGCGTCGAGGTACCAGTTGTCGCGGTAGTGGATCAGGCGCTGCGGCGACAGCTCGCGCTCGGTGGTGTGGCCGGTGCCGCGCGCGGCGTAGCGGATGATCACGCGCTGGCGGCGCAGAAGCGCGGAGGCGATGGCCTGGAAGTGTTCGAGCGGAACGTGACGTGCGCCGAGCGAGAGGATGCGGATGCGCCTGGCTACTTCTTCGGCCGGGTTGTCGGCGGTGTCGATGAGCGCCGTCAGACGGGCGAGCAGCGGTTTGATGTGCGGGCCGAGCAGGCCGCCGGTGTCGAGGTTGGCGAGCAGGTGTTGCATGGTGAGCAGGGCGTGGATTTCCTCGGCCGAGAACCAGATGCCGGGAAGTTCGTACGGGCGGGCGGTGTTCTGGGTGGGGTGCTTGAAGCGGTAGCCGCCCGCCACGCGGTCATGGACGATCGGTGCGTTGAGGCGGTCGCGCAGGTAGGCGAGGTCGCGCATCAGCGTTGCACGCGAGACTTCGAGTGCGTGCATGAGGTCGTCGAAGCCGACGACGCCGCGGTCGTTGAGCAGTTGGTCGATTCGGTAGGCGCGTTCCAGCTGGCTCATGGCTCTCCCTTTGTTCTCATGGTGCGATGTCCGGCATGTTATTCGGTTTGACAATGTCTTTGAACGCGTCCGGCGCGGCGCCAGCAGGCGGGTTTTTCGAAGGCGCCGGCGTTGATGCGCGGGGCGGTGAATATCCGGTGGGCATTGTCGCGCAGCGCCGCTTCGTATTGTGCGACGCCGATCAGTCGGTCGAAGAGTCGTTGCAGCAGGTTCATATCGAAGACCTCGTGGTTGATCATTAGAAAGACGGCTCTGCCGCACGGGGAAGTGTATCGGGCAGTGCGATCAGTATCGCGAACGAGAGTCTCACCAGATGAGACTCTCGTTTTCGGGCGCAAAAAAACTTCGGCATTGGCGTTACCCGCTGGTGTTGCCAATTCGCAATGCGACGTCCGATGAGGCACACTCGCGCCGGTTATGACCTGTCTGCCCGCTGTCAAATGAGTCCGTTCCCTGTCCACCGCACCGTGTTTTTCCTGCTGCTTCTCGTGGGTTGCGCTGCGTGCCTGCCGGCCATGGCTGCGCCGACCTTCCGTGAAGTCCGGGCTGCGTACGTCGAATCCGACGCCTGGTTGCTGGCGCGTGACGGGCGACCGTTGCAGAGCAAGCGCATCGACATGAAGGGGCGGCGTTTGCCGTGGACGCGCATCGAGGACGTTTCGCCGGCCTTGCTGCGTGCGCTACTGGTATCCGAAGACCGCCAGTTCTACGAACACTCGGGCGTCGACTGGGGCGCCGTGGCGGTGAGCGCTTGGCGCAACCTGTGGAACACGCGCACGCGCGGGGCGAGCACGCTGACCATGCAGCTCGTCGGCTTGCTCGACGAGTATTCCGAAGCGTTGGCGGGTAACGATAAGCCCAGGGCGGCGCGGCGCACCGTGACGCAGAAGGTGTCGCAGGCGGCGAGCGCGCTGTGGCTGGAAAAGCGCTGGAAGAAGGACGAGATTCTCGAGGCCTATCTCAACCTCGCGGGTTTTCGCGGCGAGATGGTCGGCGTCGCGGCGATGAGCCGAGGCCTGTTCGGCAAGTGGCCGGACGGTCTGGACGAGCGCGAGGCGGCGCTCGCTGCGTCGCTGCTGCGGGCGCCGGGTGCGTCACCGCAAGTCGTTGCGACGCGCGCTTGCGGCGTCCTGCAGGCGACGGCACAAATGCAGCGCGCAAGGGCCGCGGATTGTGAAGGTCTGGAGGGCTTTGCCAAGATCGCACTGGCCGGCGGCTTGCGCGATCAGGCGGTCGATTCCGGCGCCGCTTGGCTGGGGAGCGAGCAGTCGCCAAACCTCGCGCCCCATCTCGCGAGCAAGTTGCTCAAGTTGCCCGGCGAGCGGCTGCAGACGACGCTCGACGCCGATCTGCAACGCTTTGCCGGCGACAGCCTGCGCCGGCAGTTGCAAGGCATCGCGCGGCAGAACGCCGAGGACGGCGCCGTGCTCGTCGTCGATAACGCGAGCGGCGAGGTGCTGGCGTGGGTCGGTTCGAGCGGTAGCCTGTCGGCCGCGCCCGAGGTCGACGGGGTGACGGCGTTGCGCCAGGCCGGGTCGACACTCAAGCCCTTCCTCTTCGCGCTCGCCTTCGAGCAGCGCAAGCTGACGGCGGCGTCGTTGCTCGACGATTCGCCGCTGGCGATCACCACGAGCAACGGCCTCTACGTGCCGCAGAACTATGCGCCGGCCTACCGCGGCTGGGTTTCGGCGCGCATGGCGTTGGGCGGCTCGCTCAACGTGCCGGCGGTGCGCACGCTGGTACGCGTCGGCCCCGATGCGCTACGCGACCGGTTATATGACTTCGGCTACCGGAGCCTGACCGAGCCCGGCGACTATTACGGCTACAGCCTCGCGCTCGGTTCGGCCGACGTGTCGCTGCTCATGCAGGCCAACGCCTTCCGGACGTTGGCGAACGGTGGCGAGTGGGCGCCGTTGCGAGTGTCGCGTGACGGCGAGCGGATGTCCTGCACGAGTGGCGGTTGTGCCGGCGTTTTCGAGGGAGGCAAGCGGCGCGCGGCTGCTGCCGCGCCGGCCTTCGTCGTGAGCGATATCCTTGCCGACCGCGCAGCGCGTGTCGGCACCTTTGGTCTCGAATCCTGGCTGGCGACGCCGTACTGGAGCGCGGCGAAAACGGGTACGAGCAAGGACATGCGCGACAACTGGTGCATCGGCTTTTCAAGGCGCTACACGGTGGCGGTGTGGGTCGGTAATGCCGCGGGCGAGGCGATGCACGACGTTTCCGGCGTCTCCGGTGCGGCACCCGTGTGGCGCGAGGTGATGGACTGGCTGGAGCGCAGCCATCGGTCGACACGGGAAAAGGCCAAGACACCACCGCCGGGCGTCGTGCGCCAGGTGATCCGCTTCGAACCGGCGGGCAGAGTCGGCGAAGCCGCACGCGCCGAGTGGTTCATCACGGGCACGGAAATGGATGTCGTGCGTCTTGCCGACGCCGCCGCGCTGGCGCACATCGCCTATCCGGGGCAGGGGACGATCATCGCGCTTGATCCCGACATTCCGCCGCAGAACCAGCGCATCGCGCTGCAGCTTTCCGGCGCGCCGGGGCCGGGTTGGCAATGGCGCGTCGATGGCCGGACGGTTGGGCGCGCGACAGACGAGCTTCTTTGGCGCCCGTCGCCCGGTCGCCACCGTCTGGCGCTGATCGACGCCGATGGCCGCGAGCTGGAAACGGTGAGTTTTGAAGTTCGCGCGCTCAAAAGCTTGCGGACGAAGTAAGCACTAACGTTCGGTCGAAGCGCTTTGAACGATTGCGTTGCGTCGCGTTAGCGCGGGGTACATGTAAATCTGAAACAAAGTTGCCTGAAATGGTCGCCGACTCACGTATGATTGGCCCGCCCCATGCAGGGCAGCTCGGCGAAAGATTCGGCGACAAACCGCGCGAGCAAAATATAACGACAGGGAAAACGAGGGGTTCGGAGATCACGCGAGGCGAGTGGCGGCCGGGTTGATGCTTGTCGCCAGTTGCTGCGGTTCGCGCTGAATCCAGGGGAGTCAGGAAGCAGGATGTTCAGGGAAGACAGTGTTTATCGCAGCCTGTTCGGCAACATGCTGAACGGACTTGCATATTGCCGATTGGTCTACGAAGGCGAGGACGACAAAAAGGCCGTCGATTTCATCTACCTGATGGTCAACGAGTCCTTCTATCGACAGACGGGCCTGGCCGACGTCGAAGGCCGTCGGGCGACCGAGGTGACTCCCGGCCTTGGCGAAACCGACGCCGATCTGTTCGAGGTCTTCGACCGCGTCGTGGCGACGGGCAGGGCCGAGTGTTTCGAGCGCTACGTCACGGCAATGGACATGTGGTTCTCGATCTCGGTCTATAGCCCGCAGGCCGGCCACTTCGTCACCATTTTCGACGTCATCACCGAGCGCAAGCAGGCCGTCGAGGCCCTGCTCAAAAGCCGCAGCCAATTGCTGCGCGTGATCGAGGGCTCGGATCAGGGCTTCTGGGACTGGAATCTCGAGAACAACACGTTCAGCGTCAGCCCGCATTTCGAGAGGATGCTCGGCTACGAGCCGGGCGATATCGACATGCGGCCGGAAAACTGGATGCAACTCATGCATCCGGAAGATCTGGTGATCGCCAAACAATCGATCGAGCGCCATCTCTCCGGAGAAACGCCAGCGCACAACGTTGAAATGCGCTACCTGACCAAGGCTGGCGAGTGGCGCTGGATGCTGACGCGTGGCCGCATCGTCGAATACTCGCCCGACGGCCGGCCGTTGATGATGGCCGGCACGCATACCGACATTACCGAGCGCAAGGCGACCGAGACCGAATTGCGGCAGGCGGCGACGGTGTTCGAAAACACGCAGGAAGGCGTCATCATCACCGACGCCGACATGCGCATCCTCTCGGTGAATCGCGCGTTTTCGCAGATCACCGGATTGTCGGCCGAGGAGGCCGTCGGCAAGACGCCGGCGATGCTTCAATCCGGTCGCCACGACGCAGCGTTCTACCGTGACCTCTGGCGGCGCATTCGCAGCGAAGGCAACTGGCAGGGCGAGATCTGCAACCGGCGCAAGAGCGGCGAAATCTATCCGCAAGTGACGACGATCAACGCCGTGCTCGACGACGCCGGTGCCGTGACGCACTACGTCGGCGTGTTTACCGATGTGTCGCAGATCAAGGCCTCCGAGGAGCACATCGAGTTCCTGGCGCACCATGACCCGCTGACGCGCCTGCCCAACCGCGTCATGCTGTTCTCGCGCCTCGAACACCTGATGGGCGCGATTCGGCGCGAAGGCTGCCTCGTCGCCCTCCTGATGATCGACCTCGACCGTTTCAAGGACGTGAACGAGAGCTACGGCCACGTGCTCGGCGACGAACTCCTGCAGCAGGTCTCCGAGCGGTTGAAGGCGCAGCTGCGCGGCACCGATTCGCTCGCTCGCCTCGGTGGCGACGAGTTCACCATCCTGCTCGAAGACGTCGAGCATCCGGGCGACGCCGGACGCGTTGCCGGCGATGTGCTCGCCGCGCTGGCCGACAGCTGGCGCCTGGCCAATGGCGCCGAGGTGCGCGTTGGGGCCAGTATCGGCATTGCGCTCTACCCGGGGCCGGCCGAGACGCCCGAGGATCTCCTGCGCCAGGCCGACGCGGCACTCTATCGCGCCAAGCAGGAAGGGCGCGGCCGCTTCCACTACTTTTCCGAGGATCTGACGCGCAACGCCCGTTCGCGCATCGAGCTGCAGAACCGTCTGCGCAACGCCATCGAAGGCGGTGAACTGCGCGTCTTCTTCCAGCCGCAGGTCGATATCGGCAGTGGCCTCATCGTCGGCGCCGAGGCGCTCGTGCGCTGGGAAATGCCGGGCGAAGGGCTGGTCATGCCCGACCGCTTCATCGCGTTGGCCGAGGAAACCGGCCTGATCCTGCAGCTCGGCCGCTGGGTTCTGCACGAGACGTGCCGCATCGGCCGGCAATGGCTCGATCGCGGACACCCGCCGCTGGTGCTGGCGGTCAACGTCGCTGCGGCGCAGTTGCGCGACAGCAATTTTGCGCTCGAAGTGCTCGCGGTATTGGCCGAAACCGGCTTCCCGGCGCGCATGCTGGAACTGGAACTGACCGAATCGTCGCTGATGTCCGGCCACGAGAATGTGATTTTCCAGCTGCAGCACTTGCGCAAGCACGACGTCCGCGTTGCCATCGATGACTTCGGCACCGGCTATTCGTCGCTCGCCTACCTCAAGCGATTTCCGCTCGACGTGCTCAAGATCGACCGCAGCTTCGTCGAGCACATCGGCCACCGCAAGGACGACCGCGAGATCGTCACGGCGATCATCCAGATGGGCCACACGCTCGGCTTCCGCGTCGTTGCAGAAGGCGTCGAGACGGACGAGCAGCTCGCCTACCTCAAGGAGAAGGGCTGCGACGTTTACCAGGGCTACCTGAAAAGCCGTCCGCTGCCGGCCGACGCGTTCGCTGCGTTCGCCTTGCGCCCGAGCAGCTGATCGCTGTCTTTTGTCGCTTCCGGCGCCTACACTCATGAATGACTGAGTGTTCTGCTGCACGTCTGTATTCGGCTCGATACGGAGGGCATGATGGCTGCGACGACCCGGGTTCACGATACTTCCGCCATCCGCGCAAAGCTGCTGGAGAAAATGGGCGAGTTGGCTACCGACAATTTCCCGGAAGCCATCGCGCAGAATTTCCCGCATATCCTGGCGCGCCTCGCCGACCTCTGGGGCAGCGCCGCGCTCGATGCGTATCTGGATGGGCTGATGCTCGATGATCGTGGCGGGCGTCACGGTTTTCCGCCCGATGTGGGGATGGAGATCTTCAGGCTCATTTCTTTGCACGCAAGCCTCGGCCTGACGCGGACGAGTAACAGTTTCGGCTGGGGCGCCGCCGAGGATCCCGAACGGGACAAGAAGTCGCTGCGTTAACCGCCGCGTGCGCCGCTCCGCCATGCCTGCTGCTCGCGTGGCGTGAGATACGTCCAGGCGACGATGCGGCTCCTCTTCTGACCCTGTGCCATCTCGATTATTCGCCGCGCCCGCACGCCCGCCGCACTGAGTGCGGATTCGATCGCACGCAGGCTCCCGGCCTTTGCGACCAGAGACGTGAACCACCGGCATTGCCGGGGAATCAGTGCGCTTTCCTCGATCATGCGCAGGATGAAACCGGCTTCGCCGCCGGCGCAGACGAGGTCGGCGCTGCGGCCGCCGAAGTTGAGCACTGGCGCGCGTGCCGGGCCCGCGCCCCTGCCCAGATTCTTCCATTTGCGCGCACTGCCGGCGCGAGCGTCTTCCATCGATGCGTGGAACGGCGGGTTGCACATGACGAGGTCGAAACGTTCGTCGCGCCGGACAATGCCGTGAAAAACGCGGGCGGGCGAGGGCTGGTGGCGCAGCTCGATGGCGTCGGCGAGTCCTTCGTTCGCGTCGATGATCGCCTGCGCGCTCGCCAACGCACCGCGTTCGATGTCGCTGCCGACAAAGCGCCAGCGGTACTCGGCGTGGCCGATCAACGGATAGACGAGGTTGGCGCCAGTACCGATGTCGAGCACGTGCACATCCGTGCCGCGCGGAATCTCGCCGCCGTCGCTCGCGGCGAGCAGATCGGCCAGGTAGTGCAGATGGTCCGCGCGGCCGGGAATCGGCGGGCAGAGATAGCGGGCAGGAATATCCCAGGTCCCCACGCCGTAGAAGTGGCGGAGCAACGCGCGATTGAGCGCACGCAAGGCCAGCGGGTCGGCAAAGTCGATCGAGTCGTCACCGAAGGCGTTCGCCGCGACATGGGCGGCGAGTTCGGGGCAACAGGCGGTGAGCATGGCAAAGTCGTAGCGCCCGCCATGCCGGTTGCGCGGATGGAGGCTGGACTGGGGCGTGTTCGATGGTGCGCCAGTGTTCATGCGGTCGCTTGGGGTCCGTACGGGTGATGGATGGTGGCAAGGTGCTGCGGCGCCGTGCCCGGGAAGGCTGCGATTGTCCCACATGGCTGTTTTCAGGCTGAAATTAACGTTTGCAATTTCGCCGGATAGCGTGCATAGTCCGTTCCGCGATTTCAAGCATCGTGTTGTTTTTTGTAGGTTCTTTCCCCGCAGTTCTGCGGTGCAATTCCCCCAATTTCCACATCGCCGTCTTGATATTCGCCCTATGTGCGGGGTCCGCCCCGTTTTATTTTTTTCGGAGTTTCGAGATATGGCAACAGGTACAGTCAAGTGGTTCAACGACGCCAAGGGTTTCGGTTTCATCACGCCGGACGCTGGCGGTGAAGACCTCTTCGCGCACTTTTCGGCAATCCAGGGCAACGGTTTCAAGACCCTGAAGGAAGGCCAGAAAGTGTCGTTTGACGTCACCACTGGCCCGAAGGGCAAGCAAGCCGGCAACATCATCCCCGGCTAAGGAAGCTCGCCGGCGTGGTTTTCCATGCCGCCGGTTTTCCGCCAAGCCTGGAAAAAACTGGCAAGAGGCCCGGTTCGCGCCGGGCTTTTTTTCATCCATACCCGCCACCCAACACAGGAGCAGTCATGGCCAAGGAAGAACTTATTGAAATGCAAGGGGTGGTGACCGAGGCGCTCCCCGATTCACGTTTTCTCGTGACGCTTGACAGCGGACACACGCTCGTCGCCTACACCGGCGGCAAGATGCGCAAGCACCATATCCGCATTCTCGCCGGCGACAAGGTCTCGCTCGAACTCTCGCCGTACGATCTCAACAAGGGGCGCATCACCTTCCGCCACATCGAAGGCCGGCCCGCAGCTGCAGCTCCGGTGCCACGGCGGAAGTAGCCTGCGATGGGCCGCGCTTGTCGCCGGCGTGCTCGCTTGGGACAATACCGGCTTCGTTGATGGAGAGCGCACCCGATGACTACCCCACTGCCCGATCTGACCCCGCTTGAAGCCCGTATCCTCGGTGTGCTGGTGGAAAAGGAGAAAACGACGCCGGACACCTACCCGCTGACGCTGAACAGTCTCGCCGCGGGATGCAACCAGAAGACTTCGCGCGAGCCGGTGATGAGCGTCGGCGAGAGCGCGATCCAGGGCGCGCTGGAAGAACTGCGCAGCCGCCTTCTGGTGATGGAAACCTACGGCGCCTCCGGGCGCGTCCTCCGTTACGCGCACAACTTCGGCAAGTGTTACGGCGTGCCGGCCGGCAGCGTTGCGCTGCTCGCCATCCTCATGCTGCGCGGTGCGCAGACAGTCAGCGAATTGCGCGCCAACTGCGAACGGCTCCACCGCTTCGACGATGTCTCGTCAGTCGAGGGCTACCTTGAGGAACTCGCGACCCGCGCTGCCGGCGCGCTGGTGCTCAGGCTGCCCAAGCAGCCGGGCGAACGCGAACACCGCTGGGCGCACCAGTTGTGCGGCGCGGTGACCGTCGCCGACAGCGCGCCGCAGCGCAACGTCGGCGGCAGCGACAACGGCGCGCTCGAAGAAAGGCTCACCCGCCTTGAACAGGAGGTCGCCGATCTGCGTGCGAAGCTGGCGCAGCTGGCCGCCGGGATCGCCGGAAAAACGCCCGGGTGAAAGCGGCAGGGCCGCTTCGGACGAAGCGGGGAGGAGTGCTAAGATGGCCAATCGGCGCGGCATATGACGCGGTCGAGCAAGGGCGGAGTACATAGGATGGATCAGGGTGGAGACAAGGTGGGTGAAGCGCTCAGCTCGCAGCGCTTCCAGATGCTGACCGATATTGCGCGCGACCTCGCCGGCGACGTCGTCTTCCCGACCTGCTTCGATACCGCCGTCCATCTCCGTCAGGCGCTGCAGAACCCCGATGTCCCTATCACGCAAATTGTCCGCCTGGTCAGCGTCGAGCCGTTGATCGCGGCCAAACTCCTGCATCTTGCCAATTCGGTCTATTACAACCCGTCGGGGGCCGCGGTGCGCGGCCTGCCGGAAGCGGTCACCCGGCTTGGCGTGAGTCTCGTGCGCACGACGGCGCTGGCGGTCGCCATGAACCAGCTCATGCGTTCGCGCGAAATGGTGGTGTATTCCGACCTGATGCGCGACCTCTGGCAACACTCGATCAAGACCGCGGTAGCTGCGCGCATCCTGGCACGGGCGCATACGCGCCTGAATCCGGACGAGGCCATGCTGGCCGGCCTGGTGCACGATCTGGGCGCCTTCTACATGCTTTACCGTGCCATGCAGTACGCCGAATTGCGCGCGCGCCCGGAGAGCATGCGCTACCTCATCGTGCAGTGGCACGAGAGCATCGGCGTAACCTTGCTCAACGCCCTGGGCCTGCCGACCGAGATCGTCGACGCGACGATCGATCACGATCAGCCGCGGCCGGTGCCGACGACACTGCGCACGCTCGCCGACGTCGTTTATGTGGCGAATCTGCTGACCAGCCAGAACTTCGACTGGCTCTATCCGGAATCAGCCACCGTGAGCAATGAGATCACGCTCGCGGTTGCCGCGTATAGCGAGATTTTGCCCCAGGTGGATGCCGACGCACGCGAGATGATGGTGGTGTTTTCCTGACTGATGACATCCGCCGCCTTTCTGCTTTGCCCCCTTTTTTCAAAAGAACCATGAATCCAGTTTCCCTGCACGACTTTGTCCGCGGCTTGCCCAAGGCCGAGCTGCATCTGCACATCGAGGGTTCGCTCGAGCCTGAAATGATGTTCGCGCTCGCCCGCAAGAACGGCGTCACCTTGCCGTACGCTTCGGTGGAGGAAGTGCGCGCCGCCTACCAATTCGCCGATCTGCAGTCCTTCCTCGACCTCTACTACGCCGGTGCTGCCGTGCTGCAGACCGAGCAGGACTTCTTCGACCTGACCGCCGCCTACATCCAGCGCGCGCGGGCTGACAATGTTCGTCACGTCGAGCTTTTTTTCGACCCGCAGACGCATACCGTGCGCGGCGTCGCCATGGCCACCGTGTTCGCCGGCATCGCCGGGGCCTTGCGCGCCGCCAAGGCCGAGGACGGCTTCTCGTCGCGCATGATTCTCTGTTTCTTGCGTCATCTGTCCCAGGGCGACGCCTTTGCCACGCTCGACGCGGCGTTGCCCTTGCGCGCCGGGTACGCCGACTTGTGGAATGGCATCGGCCTCGATTCGGGCGAAGTCGGCAATCCGCCGGCAAAGTTTGCCGGCGTTTTTGCGCGTGCGCGCGAGCTCGGCTTCCACGTCGTCGCCCATGCCGGTGAAGAAGGGCCGCCGGCCTACGTGCAGGAAGCGCTCGAAGTGCTCAAGGTCGAGCGGATCGACCACGGCGTGCGTTCCGAGGAGGACGCCGCGTTGATGCAACACCTCGTGAAAAACCGCATGCCGCTGACTGTTTGCCCCTTGTCGAACCTGAAGCTGTGCGTCGTCAAGGATCTGCGCGAGCACAACCTGGCGCGGATGCTGCGCGCCGGCGTATGCGTCACGATCAATTCCGACGATCCCGCGTATTTCGGCGGCTACATGAACGCCAACTTCATCGCCACGGCCGATGCGCTGCAACTGGGACGCGATGAACTCGTCGCCATCGCCGGCAACGGCTTTGACGCGTCCTTCCTGCCGGCTGCCGACAAGCAGCGCTGGCTGGACGAAGTCCGCCGCTACGCTGCGGCGCTGGCCTGCTGAAACTGCGTTGCGTCGCGAGCGTCAGCGCTCGTCGTCGTCGACCGGGTCGGCCATGCTGATGTAGCGCTTCGACAGTTCGACTTCGGCCGTCGGCAGATCCGGACCATAGACGATGCGCGTCTGTTCGCACGGCGCGCTCTCGTCATGGCGTTCGCACGATTCGTAATAGACCCAGTGCGGCTGGCCATCGACGTACTCGGCCTCGAAATTGCCCACGCGCCCGCGCTGGTCGCGCACGCGCGCGTCGGCGCCATAAACCAGCAGGATTTCATTGAATTCGTCGTGCAGTTCGACGGAATCGTGGTGAGTGTTCAGGACGTGGGAAAAACAGCGCTGCCCAACGTGGAAGATCTTGATCGTCGCAGACATGTTGGCCTCCCTGTGACTAAAGAGTGGCAATGCGTCGCTCCTGGTCGTGAAGTATGCATATTTGATGCCAGCCACTTCAAGCACTTGTATCAGAAGCGCTTGCGGAAATGGCGAAAAACGTGCCATTGAACGCCTGTAAAAATTCCCGCCACTGTCCGCTGATAGTCCGATGGAGCGCCGATTCTTGCCTACCAGCGCGTTCTTGCCAAAGGCTTTTCGGCTGCTAAAGTGAATGAGTAAGGAGAATGCCTCGGGCGAATGAACCGGCCGCTCCAAGGCATCACTCTTTCATCTCGAAGAAAGGAGTCATGCGATGAATATCGACGAACTCAAATCAGTCGCCCAAGCCATCGTCGGCAAACAGAAGGGCGTGCTGGCCGCCGACGAAAGCAGCCCGACGATCAAGAAGCGTTTCGACTCGATCGGCGTCGAATCGACCGAGGAGAACCGCCGGCGCTACCGCGAAATCCTGTTAACCACCGAAGGGCTGGAGCAGCATGTCGGCGGCGTCATCCTTTTCGACGAAACGCTGCGCCAGAGCACGCGCGACGGCGTTCCCTTCGCGCAAGTGCTGGCCGCGCGCGGCGTCGTTCCCGGCATCAAGGTCGACAAGGGCACCAAGCCGTTGCCGTTCTATCCCGGCGAAAAGATCACCGAAGGGCTGGACGGCTTGGCCGACCGGCTGGCTGAATACAAGCAGCTCGGCGCGCGCTTCGCCAAGTGGCGCGCGGTGATCGAGATCGACGAGAACGCGATTCCGTCAACCTTCGGCATCCGCGCCAACGCGCAAGTGCTCGCGCGCTACGCGGCACTGTGCCAATCGCTCGATCTGGTGCCGATTGTCGAGCCCGAGGTGCTGATGGACGGCGCCCACGGCATCGAGCGCTGCGAAGTCGTCACCTCGGCGGTGCTTGAAGCCGTATTCGCCGAGCTCGACGCGCATCGTGTCGTGTTCGAAGGCATGCTGCTCAAACCGAACATGATCATCCCGGGCAAGAAGTGTCCGCAGCAGGCGACCGCGCAGGAAGTCGCCGATGCGACGATCCGTTGCATGAAGCGCTACGTCCCCGCCGCCGTGCCCGGCGTCGTCTTCCTCTCCGGCGGACAGAGCGCCGAGGAGGCGACCGACAACCTCAACGCCATGAACGCGCTGGGCACGCACCCGTGGCAGGTCAGCTTCTCCTACGGGCGCGCCCTGCAGGCGCCGGTGCTCGCCGCGTGGAAAGGCGTCGAGGCGAACGCGGCGGCGGCGCAGAAAGCCTTGCAGAAACGCTGCCGCCTCAATGGTCTGGCGCGTGACGGGGTGTATGCGCGGGCGATGGAAAAAGAGGCGTGAGGGCGATTGCCTGGCGTGGGTCGAACGGGCGGTAGCTGATGTTTCAACAAATCGACCGCCAGGCCCGGGGGGCTTCGGCGGCCGATCATGGAGCCTTGATCCGTTGCGTTTCGACCCTCAAGAGGCATTCACCGTTTCGGGACTCCAACGGAAGGTTTCCGGGTAGAACAGACCTGCATGGCAATGACTGGCTTCGCCCTCGTCAGCGCGAGAATTACGGGTGTATTGTTTCCCCTACGGAATGGAAGGGTATTGGGCTTGTCGGCTTGACGGCCCATACTTGAAGAGGTGGTATCGCCCTGATAACGCCCATGACATGGCGTAGATACTGCAACCAAGAGCCCTCCGAACTACCAAACACTCTGCCATCTCAAAATGAAGAATATATCCATCGCCAGGAAGTTGATCATCCTTGTTGTCATTGCAATCGTCTCGCTCGTCTTGGTCGGTGCAATGGCGTTTTCTGAAATGAGATCAGCTCAGGAGCGTTTCGAAACCGTCCAGTCTTCGGTTATTCCCTCGATCGTCCTGCTGAACGAGACCAATGCCCAGTCGGCAGCCGTCCGGGCAGCCGTCCGGGATTACATCATTGGCGGGTTCATCGAGGACAAGGAACTTCAGAAGGCGCAACAGGCCAATCTCGAAGATCTCAAGAACAAGATCAACGCAAATCTCGATCGGTATCAGAAAGATTTCACTGAGGATGACCAAGACAAGCAGCTTCTTGAAGCCGACAGAAAGGCCCTTGCGGCCTATCTCGCCGAGGTCAGTGATGTCTTCGCCAAGGTCGAGAGCAAGGATGTTCCGGGCATCTCGCAACAGTTCTCGGCCAGCGGAAAATTCCGGGTGACAGCGGGCGAACTGATCAAGAGCCTGTCAGAGCATCAAGTATTCAACCAAAAGTACGCTGACAGTCTGCGCGTTCAAGGAGAGCAGGCGTTCAGCAAGGGGCAATGGTTGCTGAATACGGTCACCGTGCTGGCGCTGATCCTTCTTGGCACCATTGGCTTCGTGACAGTTCGCGGGATTGCCCGGTCACTCGATTCAATGAAGGTTGCAATTGACCGAATCGAAGGCCATCTCGACTTCACAGCACAAGCAGAAGTCATCGGTAGCGACGAAATTGCCACCGTAGCGGCGGCCCTGAACCGGCTGATCGAGCGCTTGCGTGGCAACCTCACGATGATTGCAGGCAGCTCGACCAGGATTTCGCAAGCTGCCGAGCACCTTGCCCTGTCATCGCATGAAGTTGCAACAGCTTCTTCTCATCAAAGCGATTCGGCATCGAATATGGCCGCCAGCGTTGAGGAAATGACCGTCAGCATCTCGCATGTCAGTGACCGCTCAGACGAGGCACATTCGCTTTCCACGGAGTCCGGGAAATATGCCGTGGAGGGTGAAACAGTGATTGCTCAAACCGTCAGCGACATCAATCAGATTTCTCAGTCAGTTGGTCTGGCCTCACAGCGCATTCAGGAGCTCGAAGCGGCCAGTCATCAAATCTCGAGCATCGTCTCTGTCATCAAAGAAGTAGCCGACCAAACGAATCTTCTGGCCTTGAATGCCGCCATTGAGGCCGCACGAGCGGGAGAGCAAGGGCGCGGCTTCGCTGTCGTTGCCGACGAAGTGCGCAAACTTGCTGAACGAACCTCGACGTCGACTCAAGAAATCTCATCCAGGATTGACTCGATCCGAACGGTATCGAAAGACGCTGTCGAAAGCATGGCCGATGCGGTTAATCTGGTGAGCACAGGGGTTACGCGGGCCGGGAATGCCAGCGAGGCAATTCAGCGAATCAGTCAGGCAAGCCAGCATGCCGTGAATATGGTTGAAGAAATCACGGCTGCAATTCGCGAACAGAGCCAAGCCAGCACGACCATTGCCGGCAGCGTCGAAGGAATCGCGCAGATGGCAGAGGAAAGCAGCGTCGCGGCGAAAAACAGTGCTGAATCGGCGCGCAATCTGGACGAAGTTGCAAAAGAGATGCGTGAGGTAGTCGCTGCTTATCGTTTGTAAGCTGAACATTCGCCGGAACTACCGGTTTTTTTCGGTTTTCTTGTGGCTTTTCTGACCGTTCGCGGCCCGTTGTCTTGGCTTGTACGAAGGAAGGAACGGGTCTTCCGGATTCGTTTAGATGTTGCTTTGACAGCGGTTGGAGTACGTCCGTAATTCTGTGAGAGACAGCTCTGGCCGGTAGAAGTGCCTCCTGTACATCCGGCAGGTCCAGGAGGCGACCGGCCCTTCGACTGACCTCTGTCGGGAGATGGTCACCTGCTGTTTCCGGTCACGCTGCGAACGGCTCGGCGGCGCCGCTGAACAGTTTTTCCAGCACGCGCCGTTCGCGCGTGTCGATCGTCTCGAGAAACTCCTGCGCGTCGCCCATGTGGCGGAAGGCGTCGAAGCCGCCTTCGAGAAAGGCGTGCAGGTCGCCGAGGCCGGCGAGATGGGCGGGGCCGCGCATGAGTTTGAGCAGCGTCGTGAGCAGCGGTTTTCGCGCCAGGCGGTCGAGCGCTTCGCCCGTGGCCTGGATGAGGGCGATCTGGCGTTCGCGCTCGGTGCGTCGCCCGACCTTGCGGTAGGCGCGGGCGTAGGCGTCCTCGTTGATCGCTTCGATGCCGGGCGCGTCCTTGAAGCATCCAGTCTTGTCCAACTCGGCGATCATCGCCGCGTCCAACTCTTCGCTCAGCGCGTCGACCTCGATGGCGAGCGAGAGCGTCTGCAGCGCCGAGAGCGGCAGGATGCTCAGCATCAGCGGCATGATGCGTTCGACTTCCTCATCGCGGCTGCTGAAATCCTTGGGTCCGTAGAGATCGGAGAGAAAGAAGCGCGCGGCCTTGCCGAAGCGCTCGCTCGCCAGCAGGTCGGGGTAGCTCCGCGCCAGTCGGGCGGCTTGCCATTCGCGCAAGACGAGGCGCCTGCGCGCGGCTTCCGGCGCGTCATTCGCCATCCGCCGCAGCGCCTTGGCGCTGTGCAGGTGCTGGCGCAATTCGCTGGCGACATGCAGTTTGTCGTCGTCGTGATCGGAAGAATCGGGGAAGGTCATGGACGTCGATTATGCCCGGCCGGTGTTGGCTCATTTAGAGGGTTTCCCCTAGCCGGCATTGGAACTGCGGCATACACTCGACGCAGGTTTTCCGGTCGAACGGAGTGCGGCACCTGGCAACCGCCGAGATGCCTTCGCACAAGCAGCCGAAACTCGGAGTGAAACCATGAACGATCCGAAGTCTTTTGATCTGCTCGAATCGCGCTTTCTGCGCCTGCGTCTGGCGGCGCGCGCCGAGCCGAATCCGCCGCTGGAACTGCGCCTGCGTCGCCTGCGCGCGCTCGACCGCCTGTTGCGCGAGAACGCCGAAGCGCTGGCCGAGGCGGTGAGCCGCGATTTCGGGCATCGCTCGCCGGCCGAAACGCGCCTGCTCGAATTGTTTCCGTCGTATGAGGCGATTGCCGACGCGCTCGGCCATCTGCGCGGCTGGATGCGTCCGCAGCGGCGGCGCGTTTCCTTGTGGTTTCAGCCGGCGAGCGCCGAGGTGCGTTTCCAGCCGCTCGGCGCGGTCGGCATCATCGTGCCGTGGAATTACCCGATCTATCTTGCCGTCGGCCCGCTCGTCGCCGCGCTGGCGGCCGGCAATCGCGCGCTGATCAAGATGTCGGAATTCACGCCGGCGACCGCGAGCCTCTTTGCCGAGCTGATCGCCGCCCATTTCGCCGAGGACGAGGTCGCCGTGGTGCAGGGCGACGCCGGCGTGGCGCACGCCTTCTCGCAGCTTCCGTTCGACCATCTGCTGTTCACCGGTTCGACGCCGGTCGGGCATCACGTCATGCGCGCGGCGGCGGAGAACCTGACGCCGGTGACGCTTGAGCTCGGCGGCAAATCGCCGGCGATCATCGGCAAGAAGGCGAATTTCGCGAAGGCGGTCGAGCGCATCATCGTCGGCAAATCGCTCAACGCCGGGCAGACGTGCATCGCGCCGGACTACGTGCTGCTGCCGGCCGGCAGCGAACAGGATTTCATCGAGTCGGCGCGCCGGGTGTTCGCCGCCAGTTATCCCGATTTCGCGACGACGCCGGACTACACGGCCATCGTCAACGACCGTCATTTTGCGCGCCTGACCGAGTTGGTCGACGAGGCGCGCGCGAAGGGCGCCGAGATCATCGAGCTCGTGCCGGTTGCACGGCCCGATCCGGCGACGCGCCGTTTCCCGCCGCTGCTTCTGTGCGGTGTCAAGCCGGACATGCGCGTGATGCGGGAAGAGATTTTCGGACCATTGCTGCCGCTCGTCTCCTGCGGCGACCTCGCGCAGGCGATTGACTACATCAACGCGCGGCCGCGACCGCTCGCGCTCTACTACTTTGATACCGATGCGTCGGCGATTGCCACGGTGCTCGATCAAACCGTCTCGGGCGGCGTGACGATCAACGACACGCTCCTGCACATCGCGCAGGACGATCTGCCCTTCGGCGGCGTCGGCGCGAGCGGAATGGGCTGCTATCACGGCGGCGAGGGCTTCCGCACGTTTTCGGCCAGGAAGAGCGTTTTCCGGCAGTCGCGGCTGTCCGGGATCGGCTTGTTCAAGGCGCCCTACGGGGCGCGCTTCGAGCAGCTGATCCGTCTCCTGCTGCGGTGATCCATGACTGCGCTCGAAACGACAGCGGGTTATGACTACGTGGTCGTCGGCGGCGGCTCGGCCGGCTGCGTGCTGGCCAACCGCCTGAGCGAAGATCGCACCGTCACCGTCTGCCTGCTGGAAGCCGGGCCGCCGGATCGTCATCCGTTGATCCACATGCCGATGGGCATCATCTGGTTGATGCGCAGCAAGGTGCTCAACTGGAATTTCTGCACCGAGCGCGAGCCGGAGATGGGCGGCCGGCGCATGTTCTGGCCGCGCGGGCGCACGCTGGGCGGCAGCAGCTCGTCGAATGCGATGTGCTACCTGCGCGGGCATCCGGCCGATTACGACGAATGGGCGGCGCTCGGCAATCCCGGCTGGTCGTTCGCCGACGTGCTGCCGTACTTCAAGCGCTCGGAGAACCAGGAGCGCGGCGCGTCGCCGTATCACGGCACGGGCGGGCCGCTCAACGTGGCCGATCTGCGCAGCCCGAACCGGCTGACCGACGTCTTCATCGACGCCGGACTCGAAACCGGCCTGCCGTTCAACAAGGATTTCAACGGCGAAAGCGCGGAAGGCGTCGGGCCGTTTCAGGTGACGCAGAAGGACGGCCGGCGTTGCAGCACGGCGCGCGGCTACCTCAAACCGGTGCGCTCGCGGCCGAATCTGACGGTGATCACCGATGCCTACGCGACGCGCGTGCTGTTCGAGGGCCAGCGTGCGGTGGGCGTCGAATACCGGCATCAGGGCGTGTTGCGCAAAGTCGGCGCAACACAGGAAGTCATCCTTTCCGCCGGCTCCATTCAGAGTCCGCGTCTCTTGATGCTCTCCGGCATCGGCGACCGCCAGCACCTGCAGGCGACGGGCGTCGAAGTGCGCCACCATCTCCCCGGCGTCGGCCAGAACCTGCAGGATCACCTCGATGTCATTCTCGTCCAGGCGTGCACCCGGCCGGTTTCATACGGTATTACCTGGCGCACCGTCTTGCGCGGCGGCGTCGATCTGGTCCGTTACGCGCACGCCGGGCGCGGCATGTTTACGACCAATGGCGCCGAAGGTTGCGCCGTGGCGCGCAGCACGCCGGAGGAGGCGCGGCCCGACCTGCAGTTCCACTTCAGCCCCGGAAAACTGCGCGACCACGCGCGCGATCTGCGCTTCCTCTGCGGCGAGGGCTACTCGCTGCACGTGTGCAACCTGCGCCCGAAGAGCCGCGGCGACATCCGGCTGATCAGCGCCGATCCGGCTGCGCCGCTGGCAATCCGCGCCAACTATCTGACGCACCCGGACGACGTCGAACACATGCTGCGCGGCTTCAAGCTCGCGCGGCGGATTCTCGGGTCCGGGGCGTTTGCTCCGTATCGCGGCGAAGAGATCGTTCCGGGGCGCGGCGTCAATAGCGACGACGAGATCCGCGCCTTTATCCGCGCCAAGGCCGAGACGATCTACCACCCCATCGGCACCTGCAAGATGGGCGACGCTGCGCATGACCCGCTCGCCGTCGTCGATGCGCGGCTGCGCGTACTCGGGATTGACGGCCTGCGCGTGGTCGATGCCTCGATCATGCCGCTCCTGGTCGGCGGCAACACCAACGCGCCGACCGTGATGATCGCCGAGAAGGCTGCGGACCTGATCAAGGTCGATCGCGCGGCGGCTGCACAGGCCGATGCCGTCCGGGCAGCGTAGCTTGTTGAGGCAACCTGCATTCGGCGGCCCGATTGCCCCGATTTTCGTAGGAGCCCGATTTATCGGGCGATGGGCGGTGTTTCTTCTCAGAGACGCCAGTTTCGCGCAGCAAAGCTGCGCCCCGCAGGAAGTACCCTTGGGGTGCGCTCCTACACATCCTTTTCATTAGGCTCTACCCCGGTTCATGCTTGCCATTGCCCTTCGCATTCTGATCAGTCTCGAAATCGTGCTCTACGCGGCGCTGGCCGTGCATCTGCTCGACGCGTCGCCGCTTGGCGCGGCCGGGTTCGCGCTTGTCGCGCTGCTCGCCGTGCGGCTTGCGCTGACGCTCATGATTTACCTCTTTGCTTGGAAGCGCCATTCGCCGGCGCCGCCGCTGGGGCCGGCGCGCACGCTGCGCATGATCGTCGCCGAGTGGGGCGCCTTCGTCGCCAACTTCGTCGTCCTCTCGCCCTTCGAGAACCTGTGGATGGGGCCGGATCGTCTGCGCCCCTCGGCCGAACGTCCGCCACTCCTGCTGGTTCACGGCTATGGCTGCTCGCGCGCCGCCTGGTGGTGGCTGCGTCGCCGGCTGGAGGCGCACGGCCGGGTCGTGGCGACGCTCAACCTCGAACCGATCTACGCCGACATCGAGCGCTACGTCGAACCGCTGGCGCAACGCATCGACGAGGTTCTCGCGGCGACGGGCGCGGCGCGGCTGATCCTCGTCGGGCACAGCATGGGTGGGCTGGTGATACGCGTCTATCTGCGCCGCTACGGTGCCGACAAAGTGCTGCGCGTCGTGACACTCGGCACGCCCTACGGCGGCAGCGAACTCGCGCGCATCGGCTTCGGCGTGAACGGACATCAGATGGTGCCGGGCAACGACTGGCTGGTGCGCCTGGCCGAGGAACCGCTCCACGTCGAGACGACAGCCATTTACAGTCCGCACGACAACTACGTGATGCCGCAGGCGAATCTTCTTCTGGCCGGTGCGAAGCGTTGCGTGCTCGACGGGCTGGGCCATCTGGCGATGCTGTATTCGCCGCGCGTGGTTGATGCGTTGGTGGCCTCATTGCGGGGTACGGAAGCGGATTCGTTCTTGATTTGGCCCTGCCTCCGAAAAATGAGCAAAAGACAATCTCCGCCTTCCTCGACCACGAAACCGCGAAGATCGATGCGCTGATCGAGAAGCAGCAACGGCTGATCGAACTGCTCAAGGAAAAGCGCCAGGAGACTCCTGTCTTCCTTCCGCCCTTGGCTGAACAAGCTGCCGTTGTGGCCTATATCACCGCTGAAGCAGAAAAATTCGACGTGCCATGCGCTCAAGCACTGCTATCCAAAGAGCTTCTGCAAGAGCGCCGCACCGCCCTGATTTCCGCCGCCGTCACCGGCAAGGTCGACGTCCGCGACTGGCAGCCCGCCGCTGCCCAAGAGGAGGTCGGCATCGAATGTTGAGCCGACTTATCCTGACTTATGTCGAAAACCATAAGTTATAATTTCAACCATAAGTAGCCATAAGTCGGAGCCCAGGATGAGTGCAATCAAGCCGTTTACCTTCCACCGCCCGGGTCTGGCGGAGAGTTATTGCGACAGCCTTGGGGGCCAGGGCTTGGCGGATAGTCGCTCCGGCTTGTTTCTGGCTGCACCAAGACGCACGGGGAAAAGCACTTTCCTGCGTGAAGACCTGCTTCCCGCCATGAAAAAGCGAGGCTGGACTACGATCTATGTGGATCTGTGGGCGGACAAGTCGAAAGACCCGGCTGAAGTGGCCCCCTGAGTCAAGACAGTAATGCAGTCAGTTTAAGCAGCACATTCGACCTCACACGCAGCTGGACGGCGCTGCCCCGGTTTTGCCTTTGCTTTTGTTGTTGCTGTTGCCTCTGGACTTGCCTTGGTGATGGAGGAATCCCCTGTGGAGCGTAGCGGAACAGGGGATTCCTCCATCGCGCCGCCAAACTTGTCCACGATCAAAGCACCGCCACCCACGCCACTTCGATACACAACATCCGGCGTTTTCTG
>RRZU011346937.1_pt1 | contig 24550 bp, 16 predicted proteins | sample 2165561 | NCBI WGS metagenome assembly RRZU01 (sample SAMN10456909, study PRJNA506462) | wastewater metagenome | isolation source: wastewater sludge | place: USA: Moscow, Idaho | reverse complement strand
GCGCCTGAAAGTGTCGGTGCCGCGCACCACGGGGAGCATGACCACGACCACGAAACACACGTCGAGCCCGAGGGGTCGGCTCAGATGGCTCACGGCTCGGCCGGGCACGGCGGCCACGACATGAGCGGGCACGCCGGTCACGACATGCACGCCGGTCACGACATGAGCGGGCACGGCGGCCACGACATGAGTGGGCATGCCGGTCACGACATGAGCGGCCACGGCGATCACGTCGGCCAGTTCAAGCGCCTCTTCTGGATCATGCTCGTCATGGCCGTCCCGGTGATCGGGTTCAGCATGATGTTCGCCGATCTCATCGGCTACACCATCCCCGACAGCCCCGCGCTGCTGATGTGGATCTCGCCGGTGCTCGGCACCGTCATGTACTTCTGGGGAGGCTGGCCGTTCCTCACCGGCGCCGTCTCCGAGATCCGGCAGCGCAAGCCGGGAATGATGCTGCTGATCGGGCTCGCCATCACCGTCGCCTTCGTGGCGTCCTGGGGAGCGAGCCTTGGACTGCTCAGCCACCACCTCGACTTCTGGTGGGAGCTGGCGCTGCTGATCGTCATCATGCTGCTTGGGCACTGGATCGAGATGCGTTCGCTGGCACAGACCACCTCAGCGCTCGACTCGCTCGCCGCCCTGCTGCCCGATGAGGCCGAGCGGGTGGAGGGCGACCAGGTGGTAAAGGTCGCCCCGGACGACCTCGAGGTCGGAGACGTGGTGGTCGTGCGGCCGGGTGCCGCGGTGCCGGCCGACGGACGCATCGTCGACGGCTCCGCGAGCATGGACGAGTCGATGGTGACGGGCGAGTCCACGCCGGTGCGGCGCGGGGAGGGTGACCAGGTCGTGGCGGGAACCGTCGCCACCGATTCCGGTCTGCGCGTAGAGGTCACCGCGACCGGTGACGACACCGCGCTGGCAGGCATCCGCAAGCTGGTCACCGATGCGCAGAACTCTTCCTCCAATGCACAGCGGATCGCGGACAAGGCCGCAGGGCTGCTCTTCTGGTTCGCGCTCGGCGCGGGTGTACTGACCGCCGCCGTCTGGAGCCTTCTCGGCCTGCCGGACGAGGCGGTCGTGCGCACCATCACCGTCCTCGTGATCGCCTGCCCCCACGCGCTCGGCCTGGCCATCCCACTGGTGGTCTCCATCGCCACCGAGCGCGCGGCCCGCGGCGGCGTCCTGATCAAGGACCGGCTGGCGCTCGAGCAGATGCGCACCGTCGACACCGTCCTGTTCGACAAGACCGGCACCCTCACCAAGGGCGAGCCGACCGTCACCGGCATCTCCGTGACGGAGGGGCACGTCGAGGACGAGGTGCTCGCGCTCGCGGCAGCCGCTGAGGGTGACAGCGAACACCCCCTCGCGAGGGCGATCGTGCGCGCGGCGCAGGAGAGGGACCTGACGGTTCCCGCCTCGGCCGAGTTTTCATCCTCGCCGGCGGTCGGGGTCCGGGCCCGGGTCGACGGCCGCACGGTCGCGGTCGGTGGTCCGCACCTGCTCGACGAGACGTCGACCTCCGAACTGCCCGTGGCCCGGCAGTGGCGCGAAGAGGGAGCGATCATCCTGCACGTCCTCGTCGACGACCGGGTCGTCGGCGCGCTGCGACTGGCGGACGAGGTCCGGTCCGAGTCCCGCGAGGCAGTCGACGCGCTGCACGCCGCAGGCGTCCAAGTCGTCATGATCACCGGCGACGCCCAGGCGGTGGCCGACACGGTCGCCAAGGAGCTGGGCATCGACCGGGTGTTCGCAGGCGTCAAGCCGGAGGACAAGGCGGGGAAGGTCGGCGAGCTCCAGTCGGAGGGCAGGAAGGTCGCGATGGTGGGCGACGGCGTCAACGACGCCCCAGCCCTCGCAAAGGCCGATGTCGGCATCGCCATCGGCGCCGGCACCGACGTGGCCATCGCCTCGGCGGGCGTGATCCTCGCCTCGTCCGACCCTCGCTCCGTGCTCTCGGTGATCGAGCTCAGCCGCGCGACGTTCGCCAAGATGAAGCAGAACCTGTGGTGGGCGGCCGGGTACAACCTGATCTCTGTTCCGCTCGCCGCCGGCGTGCTTGTGCCGTTCGGGGTGCCTCCGCTGCCGATGAGCATCGGCGCGATCCTCATGTCCGCCTCGACCGTGGTCGTCGCGCTCAACGCCCAGCTGCTGCGGAGGCTGGACCTTTCGCCGGAGAACAGCGCCCGCCGGATCCTCGAGGAGGCCCGCTGAGGCGATCGGCCGCTTCCCGCCCCGGCAGGGGTGGCGACACCTAGGATCGAGATGTCGACCCGTTCGAAGGACTCACCGATGAAGAAGACCTATGTCGTAGTCGGCGGCGGACTCGCCGGCGCCCGCTCCGTCGAGGAACTGCGAGACCTGGACGGCGAGGCGCGCATCGTGCTCGTCGGCGGCGAACGGAGCCTCCCGTACGAGCGGCCCCCGCTGTCGAAGGAATACCTCCTCGGCGACAAGCAGCTGGCGGAGTTCACCCCGCTCGACGCGGCCTGGTTCTCCGACAACCAGGTCGAGCCGATGCTCGGCATCTTCGCCACCGGCATCGACAGCGGCGACCAGATCGTCCACCTCTCGGACGGCACCAGCCTCCGCTACGACGGCCTCGTGCTCGCCACAGGATCGAGGCCGCACAGCCTCGACCTGCCGGGAGCCGGACGCCCCGGCGTGCAGACGCTGCGCACCGTCGAGGAGTCCGACCAGCTGCGCGAGGCGCTCAAGGCCAAGACCCCCATCGTGATTGACGGGGGCGGCTGGATCGGGCTCGAGGTCGCAGCAGCCGCACGCCACTACGACGCGCCCGTCACGGTCGTCGTCAGGGGAGACAAGATCCTCACCCAGCTCGGCGACGAGATCGGCGACCGCTTCCTCGCCATGCACCGCGACCACGGCGTCGAGTTCATCCTCAACACCGAAATCGCCAGCATCGACGGGGAAGGCGACTCAGGCAAGGTGACCGGCGTCACCCTCGACGACGGGCGCACGGTCAAGGCGGGACACGTGCTGCTGGCCGTCGGCGCGGAGCCGCGCCTCGAGCTCGCGCGTCACGCCGGTCTCGACATCGACGGCGGAGTCCTCGCCGACGACACCCTGATCACCAGCGACCCCCACATCGTCGCGGTGGGAGACATCGTCAACGCGGAGAACTCCTGGGTGGGCGGACGCGTCCGCGTCGAGCACTGGGCCACCGCGCTCAACCAGCCCCCGGTCGCCGCCCGCACGCTCGTCGGCGACGACGCGCACTTCGACTCGCCGCCCTACTTCTTCACCGACCAGTACGACGTCGGGATGGAGTTCCGGGGGCAGATCCCGGAGGAGTACACGCTGATCCAGCGCGGAGAGGGCGAGGAGTACCTCGTCTTCTGGCTCAACCCCGAGGGCGTCGTCCGGGCGGCCATGAACGTCAACATCTGGGATCAGGGAGACGCGCTCGACGCCCTCCTTGCTGAGGGCAGGCCGGTGGACGCGGCCGATCTCGCCGACCCGGGCAAACCGTTGGACTCGCTCAGCGACGGTTGACCTTGTCGTAGCGCATCCCGTTGGGGCTCGACGGCTGGGCCATCAGCACGGCCTGCACGACGACGCCCGCGTAGGGGATCAGCGACAACAGGTGCAGCAGGCCGGAATTGTCCGTGTCGTGCAGTCGGCGCACTCCGAGCGCGATGCTCGGAACCAGCGCGGCCAGGAAGAACAGCCAGCCGATCGTGCCGAGGAACCCACCGGGGAACGTCGTCGCGTACAGGGCATCGGCGATCACCATGTAGCCGATCCAGCCGAGGCCGTGGATCAGGGCCGGCCACCAGTACTCGCTGCGGCTCGCCCGCCCGGTGAACGTCGCACCCCGTGTCCAGAAGCGCTTGTACGCCTCCACCGGCGAGGCACCGCGCAGCGGCGCGTCGGCTGCCGTCGGGTCGTCGATCAAGGGCCGCTGCGTGAACGCGGGCATGACGGGAAGGTAGAACGTCTGCGGCTGGCCGTAGAACGGGACCCCGTAGGCGCCCTGCTGCTGCCCGTAGCCGGGCTGCTGCGGCGGGGGACCGTAGGCGTAATCGGTGTTCGCGTCCCCGTAGGTGTAGCCGAGCGGCTCGCTCGGGGCGACGGGGCGCGGCTGCACGCGCGGAGCCGGAGGCGTCACGGGGGACGCCGTGGCAGGCGGTTCGGGCTGCTCGTCCAGGGTGCCGTAGGGATCGTCGCTCATGGGTCCAGTTTCGCACGCAGCAGGAGCAGAGAGAACGGCGCGGAGCGAGGCTGGGGGGAGGTCGCGACGCAGGTCGGATCGCCGTCGGGCGGGCATCGGCCCAGGGTAAGGCGGCGACGCTCAGACCCCCGGGCGGACGTCCCTGAACTCGCGCAGGTGGTAGCTCAGCGAGGAGTCGCCGACCGTCTCCGCCTCGGTGACGGTGCCGAGCACGACGGTGTGGTCGCCTCCGGGAACGGGCGTCAGGTCCTCGCAGCGCAGCCATGCGACGACCTCGTCGATCCGGGGCAGTCCGTGGTCCTCATGCCAGGCGAGCTCAGCGAACCGGTCGGGCAGACCTCTCCGGGCGAACTGCAGCGCGATCTCGGCCTGGTGACCGGCGAGGATGTTGACCCCGGCACGGCCGGCCGCACGGAGCCGGTCGATCATTGAGCCGCGGTTGTCCAGCGCGAAGATCACCATGGGTGGGCTGATCGAGAGGGAGGCGAAGGCCGAGACTGTCGTGCCGGCGGGAATCCCGTCGACCTGCGTCGTGATCACCGTGACGGGCGCAGGCACCCGGGCCATGGCCTCGCGAAATCTGACCTCGAGTTCGTCCACGCGTCCACCGTATCCCTCCGCGGCAAGCGGTAGGGCCGCCGTCCCGGCTGCTGAACCCGGCGGGATCCGTCGCGGGCGGACCCGCGGGGTGCGCGTTTGGACTAATGTCGTGCGACGGAGAGGGCCTGTGCCGGGCGGGAAGGAGGACGCATGCAGGTTCAGTGGTGGAGCATCATCCCGTTCGTCACGCTGCTCGCCTGCATCGCCGTGCTCCCGCTCGTCCCAGCGACGGCGCACGCCTGGGAACGCAATCGGCTGAAGCTGACCGTCGCCCTGCTGCTCGGAGTCCCCATCGCCGTCTGGTTCATCGCTGCCGGCGCCGGCGTGGAGGTGGTCCACGCGCTGGTCGAGTACGGCCAGTTCATCATCCTGCTGCTCGCCCTTTTCGTGGTCAGCGGCGGGATCTTCCTTTCCGGAGACATCAGGGCGACACCGCGAAACAACACGATCTTCCTCGCCGTCGGCGGCGTGATCGCCTCCTTCATCGGCACCACCGGCGCGGCCATGCTGCTGATCCGCCCGCTGCTCAACACCAACAGCGAGCGCAACCACAAGGCCCACACCGTCGTGTTCACGATCTTCATCGTGGCCAACTGCGGCGGCCTGCTCACTCCGCTCGGCGATCCGCCGCTCTTCCTCGGCATGCTGCGCGGCGTGCCCTTCGAGTGGACGCTGACGCTGTTTCCACAGTGGCTGTTCGTGAACGTCCTGCTGCTGGCCACCTACTACGGTCTCGACCGGCGCGCCTACGCGGCTGAGACCCCGGAGGCGATCGCCTCCGACGAGAGCCAGCGTTCACCGCTCGGCCTGCGTGGCGCCGTCAACCTCGTCTTCTTCGCGATGATCATCGCCGCGGTGGCCTTCGCCCCCTCGGTCGATCTGCACGCGATCGAGACGGGCCACGCCGCCTGGCACCAGTTCGTGCCGTGGCGCGAACTCGTGATGCTCGCCGCTGGCGCGATGTCCTACTTCCTCGGTGACCGCGTCGCGCGCTTCGAGCTCAACCAGTTCTCCTGGACCCCGATCCTCGAGGTGGCCGCTCTGTTCATCGGCATCTTCCTGACCATGATCCCCGCGCTGAACTTCCTCGGCCAGATCGCAGACCGGCTGCCGCTGAACCGGATCACCGTGTTCATCTTCACGGGCGGGATCTCGGGCGTGCTCGACAACTCTCCGACTACGCGACGTTCTTCGAGATCGCCTCCCGCTTTCCCGGCGAACCGCGCGTCGCGGACGTGCCGGAGGTGCTGCTGACCTCGGTGGCGTTGGGCGCGGTCCTCGGCGGTGCGCTGACCTACATCGGCAACGGGCCGAACTTCATGGTGAAGTCCGTCGCCGACGCGGTGGGCGTCGAGACGCCGTCCTTCGGGGGCTACGTGGTGCAGAGCCTCACCTACCTGGTGCCCGTGTTCGCGGCCATGGCGCTGATCTTCCTGACCGACGCCTGGTTGTGGCGCGGCCTCGGCATCGCGATCGCCGCCGCCCTCCTCCTGCGCGCCGCCCTGCTCGCGCGCAGGCACCGATGACCTTGAGCACTTATCGGGACTCGTTGGCCTGAATGGCCGATGTTCACGTTCTCAACGAGAACGAACCCGGGAAAGTGCTCAAGGTGAGGGCCGGTCCGCGCCGACGGCGGCCGCCCCTTCCGAGGTCGCCATGGTGAGCGAGCCCGCGACGTCGGCGGGCCAGTCGGCCGAGACGACGCCGTCGAGGCCCACCTCGACGCCGAGCACGCCGCTGACCACGAACTCGCACCACGCGCCAGCAGAGGAGCAGGCCCAGTCGATCAGGTAAGGGAACTGGCCCGGAGCCTTGCGGGCGCCGCCGTCGACGGTGGGGGCGGCCTCCTCGACGAAGTGCGCCTGTCCTGGCGGGCCCTGCCTTGTGGTTCGGCGGAGCCCCTCGATCCACTCCATCACGCCCGCCCTCGCCGTCCTCACCAACGGCTATCAGGAGCTCGCCCGCGGCCTCGCACCCTGGTTGGCGAGCTTCGAGCCGGACGCCCTCGTCATCGGCGGATCGATCGCGCGTTCCTGGGCGCTGATCGACGAGTTGCTCGTGCCGCAACTTGTCGCCGAGCACCCTGACCTCGACGTGAGGCCGGCTTGGTTGGGCGACGACGCCCCGATGCTGGGGGCCGCGCACTGGCTGCGCGCAGCCGCAGACCCGGGGGACGGCTGAGGCCCGACCTGCGTGATGCGGATCGGGCCTCGAAGACGTATGACTACCTGGACGGGGAGCCGTCGTCGGGGTCTTTGTAGATGCCGGGCGCGTCGTAGATCAGCGTCGCGCCGTCTGCCTCCTCGCGCATCTGCCTCGGCGCGATCAGGCGGGCGAGGTGGTACACGCCGATCGTGACGATGGTGCCGAGCGCGATGCCTCCGAGCTGGAAGTCGCCGCCAAGCGGGACCGACACGTTGCCGATGCCGATGATGATGCCCGCCGCGGCGGGGATCAGGTTCAGCGGGTTGCCGAAGTCGACCTTGTTCTCCTTCCAGATCTTCGCGCCGAGCAGGCCGATCATGCCGTAGAGCACCACCGTGATGCCGCCGAGCACGGCCGCGGGTGTGGCCGAGATGACGGCGCCGAACTTGGGCGAGAAGCCGAACAGGATCGCCACGATCGCGGCGACGACGTACGCGGCGGTCGAGTAGACGCGCGAGGCGGCCATGACGCCGATGTTCTCGGCGTAGGTCGTGGTCGGGCCCGCGCCGACGACGGTGGCGAGCATCGACGTCGCGCCGTCGGCGGCGATCGCCCGGCCCATCAGGGGATCGAGGTCGTCCTTGGTCATCTCGGCGACGGCCTTGACGTGGCCGGCGTTCTCCGCGATCAGCGCGATCACGACGGGGAGGGCGACGATGATCGCCGCCAGGCTGAAGTGGGGGAGGTGGAAGCCGACGACGTTGCCTGCCATGTTCGCGGGGTTGTCCGGGTCGTAGACCCAGGAGCCCAGGTCGGTCAGCGGCGGAAGGCCGAACCAGTCCGCCTTCCCGACGTCAGCCCATTCGACGCGGAACAGAGGGGATCCGTCCGGCTTGGTGCCGAGCGGGCCGGCGACGACGTCGACGATAAAGCTGAGGACGTAGCCGATCACCAGCGAAAGGAAGATGGCGATGCGTCCCATGAAGCCGCGCAGCCCGATCGACAGCGCGATCACGATCAGCATCACGACGAAGGCGAGCCACGGGTCGACCGGCCAGTACGCCGTCGCCACCACGGGGGCGAGGTTGAAGCCGATCAGCAGCACAACCGCGCCGGTGACCACGGGCGGGAGCGCCCTGTGGATCACGCGCGCCCCCGCGAAGTGGATGATGAGGCCGACCATGAACAGCGTCAGGCCGACGACGAACAGCGCGCCCGTCAGGTCGGCCGGGTTGCCGCCTGCGGTGTAGATCGCGGTCGCGACTCCGACGAACGACGCCGACGAGCCGAGGTAGCTGGGGATCCGGTGCTTGACGACGAACAGGAAGATCAGCGTCGCGACGCCCGACATCATCACCGCCAGCTGGGCGTTGAGGCCCATCAGGAGGGGGAACACGAACGTCGCGCCGAACATCGCCACCACGTGCTGGGCACCGAGACCGATGGTCCTTCCCCAGGTCAGTCGTTCGGTGGGTCTGACCACGGCTCCGGGTTCGAGGACGCCGTTGTTGTGCAACTGCCACATGGGGTGGATTCCTTTCGTCGGCGGCATGCTACTCGCAGAGCCGGGGAGGCGACGAGACCACGTCGGTTTTGGGCAGCTGCGTTCGGCGGGGGCACCTCCGGCGGGTACGGCGGCGCGGCTAGGGTTGACTCATGCCGCATGACACCCTGGTGCTCGGAGCGACGGTTGCAGGCCTCACTGTCGCTCGGCGCCTCGCGTCCAAGGGCTACGACGTGGTCGTGCTCGACCCAAACCCCGAGGGGCGCAGCGCCGCCATCGGACACGGCATCGCTGCTGTCGGCCACGCCTCGACCATCGCCGCGATGGCGCACGCCTACGGGCTTGCCGCGGCCCGCGAACACATCGAACGCAACCTGGCGGGCATCCGGGAGATCCGACGCAACGCCCCCGATGCCGAGACCCTGCCCCTGCGCGACCGGTCGCTGCCGGGCGGCGACGAGGAGGAGACGCGTCGGGTGGTTGGGCTGCTGCGCGAGGCGGGGGCGAAGGCCGACCTGCTCGTCGCGCCGGACGGCGCCTCGATCCTGACCGAGGCGCTCACCGTCGATCCGACGGCGTACGCCCTGTCCCTGCGCGCCGCGGCGGTGGCGGCAGGGGCGAAGGTGGTCCAGTCCGTCACCGTCACCCACATCGCTCGCCGCGAGGGGGTCACGAAGGTGATCTTCCGGGACAACCGGGCCTGGGTCCGCGAGCCGGGCGCCACCTCCGGGGTCTCCGTGGTCGACACGCTCGGCATCAGCCCGTGGGGAAGGGCGGCCCGGGTCGGCCCGGCCCAGTGGGTCCCCGTCGTCCGCGGGCTTCCGAAGCGTCCGCGCCGTGAGGTCAGCCTCGAGGCCACCTCGACGGCGTGGTTGATCCGCCCCATCGGGGACGAGGCGCTCATCCTCGGCCAGAAGTCCTCGCTCAGCCGGATCGACCGCGCCGTCGAGGAGCTGCGCGACTGGGCGGTCGCCACGCTCGGCCTCACGGGGGTCGAGATGGGCAAGCTCGCGATCGACCCGAGCGACCACGGCCGCCCCATCGTCGGCGCCTCCGCCATCCCCGGCGGGTTCTACGCGCGAGGCAACGGTCGGGGCGAGCTGATGAACGGCACCGCGAGCGGCTGGTACCTCTACCGCCTGCTCGCGGACGCGAGGCGCTCCGGCAACGCGCTGCCGCCGCTCAGCCAGCTGCGCGCCGCGGGAATGCGCCTGCTGAAGCGCTGACGCAGCCCTCACCATCCGAGCATGGACCGACCCCCCGGAGAGCGTGATGGCGCTGTGTCCCCGGGGGTCGGAGTCTCCGGGTCAGGTCGTCACTGTTTGAACAGGACGAGGTTGTTGAACACCCACTGCCGACTCTGGCGGAAGGTGTAGCCGCCGCCGGTCTTGGGGGTGGCCTGGTTGACGGTGGTGAGGGTGTAGCTGCGGCAGGCTCCTCGTCCGGTGGTTGCGGTGTCGCATTCGGTTCGCCAGTTGCGGCCGTCTGCTGCGGTCCAGGTTCCGGTGTTGCCGAGGGGGTTGCCCTTCCACTGGGCGCGGGTCATCAGGGGGAGGTAGGTGAGGTTGTTGAAGGCCCAGCCTTGGGTGACCTGGTATCCGGTGGTGGTCTTGACGACGGTGGTTGCCCAGATGTCGGTACGGCAGCGGGTGGTCTGGGAGTACTTCTCGCAGGTGGTGTTCCATTGGCGTCCGTTGAAGACGTGGTGGCCGGGGAGGGTGTAGGGCACCGATGGTGCCCAGTTGGGCTTGGGAGTGGTCGGCTTGGCCGTTGGCATCGTCGTGGGCTTGGCCGTTGGCGTCTTCGTCGGCTTCGCGGTCGGCTTTGCTGTGGGTGACGTGGACGGCCTCGGCTTGGCGCTCGGGGACTTCGTCGGCGTCGGCGACGCGGTGGGCGTCGCGCTCGGCGTCGGCGTGGGACGGGCGGAGACCGACAGGTCGGCCGTCGCGCTCCTGCTCCCCGCGGCCGTGACGGTGAGGTTCCCGGAGGTCTCGCGCTCGTCGATCGTCAACTCCTCACTGATGAAGCCGTTGGCGTCAGCGGTCGTGGTGACGACGGCACGCCCAGCGGTGATCTGGACCTCCTCGCCGCCGACGAAGCCGCCTCCGGTCACCGTGATGGTGTCTCCGGCGATGACGTCGGTGTCGGACAGCGCGATCCTCGGCTCGGCCTCGACATCTGGCAGCGGCTCCGGCTCGGCGGTCGGCGCCATGGCGACGGCCAGGTCGCCGATCGAGGCCCAGGCCTGGCCCGCGGTGACGGGGGACACGGCGGTCAGCTTGAGGTACCTGGCCTTGACGGGAGCATCGAGCGTGATCGTCTGCGGGTCGGTGCCTCCGGCGGCGAAGTCGCCCTTCCGCAGCAGGGTCCAGACGGCGTCCGCCGGCTGCGGATAGCTGGCCTGCACCGACTGGGCGGCGGTCGGCGCGACGAACGTGCCCGCGGTCGCGGCCGACAATTCGTACCCCTTGATCTGGCCGTTGCAGGTCGGGGCGCCGGAGCTGGCGCAGTCGGACTTCGGCCGCGGCAGGTAGGTGAACCGTGACACGTCGCGCTCCTCGCCGAGGTCGACGACGATGTAGTGGGGGTAGGGCTGCGAGCCTGCCGGGGTCTGGCCCGTGTCCTGCCAGGCCGTGTGCCAGAACGTCGACGCGTTGCCGTCGATCGCAGCGGACGCGAGGCCGTTGGGTCGGCTCTCCCCGGTGACCTCCTGGGAGTCCCAGGCGGCCACCCCCGCGATCGTGAGGACGGACGGATCGGTCAAGGCGATCTGCCTGGTGCCCGTGAGCTCGAAGCCGGGGGTGACCAGCCGCAGCCTCAACGCGGAGCCCGAGCCCGTGTTCGGTGCGCGGACGGTGAAGGTCGCCGTCGAGTCGCCCTCGGGAACCCACTGGCGGGTTGGGGAGACCTGGAAGCCGTCCGCGGCCTCGACCACGAGCATCGATCCTGCCGGGACGCCGACGAGGTCGACGGTCACGGTCGCGTCGCTGGAGAACGCCATGCTTGTCGGGCCCGAGGCGACGGTCATCGTCGTGAGCGGGCGGATCCGGTAGCTTCCTCCGTCGGCCGCGGTGAAGGTCACCGCCCCGTCTGCGACGGTGTGGGCGACGGGGGTGCCCGCCGCGTCGAGCACCTGCAGCGGCGTGGCGGCCATCGCGGTCTTGACCGAGAGCTCGCCTGCCTTTCCGGCCTCGAGCCGGATCTCGCTCGGCGTGCCGGACGCCCAGGTCGCGCCGACGGTGACGTCGTGCCAGGCCTTGATGCCGTCGAAGGAACCCCGGTCGGCCCAGGCGCTGGGGAGCGCGGGAAGGACGGTGATCAGGCCGGGGTCGTTCTGCACGAGCATCTCGTTGATACCGGAGGTGGCGCCGAAGTTGCCGTCGATCTGGAAGGGCGGGTGCGCGTCCCAGAGGTTCGGGTAGGTGCTGTTCATCAGCAGGTTGCGCAGCAGCTTGTGCGAGTGGTCTCCGTCGTGGAGCTTCGCCCAGAAGTTCACCTTCCAGGCCATCGACCAGCCCGTGCCCGCGTCGCCGCGGTTGTTCAGGGTCGCCTCCGCTGCCTGTGCCAGTTCGGGGGTGGTGTTGGCGGAGATGTTGCGTCCCGGCCACAGGGCGTAGAGGTGCGAGACGTGGCGGTGCTGGGGTTCGCCGAGCGCGTCGGAGTCCTTCCACTCCCGGATCATGCCTGCAGGCGAGATGTCGAGGCCCGAGTCAGTCTTGGCCAGCGTCTCCTCGAGGTCGGCGACCTCCGATTCCACGCCGAGGATCTTCGCGGCCTCGATGGTCGACTGGAACACCTCGACGGCGAGCTGCTGGCTCATCGCAGCTCCTGCGGTGAAGTTGCCGTGCTCCGGGGAGTAGGAGGGGTTCGCCACGAGGCTGCCGTCGCGGGGGTCGGTGACCAGGTACTGCTTCCAGAAGTTGGCCGTCTTGCGCAGGAACGGGTACGCCTCGTCGCGGAGGAAGTCCTCGTCTCCGGTATAGAGGTACTGCCAGTAGTAGGCCTGCGACAGCCATGCGTTCGCCTCGGGGAACCAGGCGGCGGTCGACCAGTCGTAGACGCCGGTGAAGCCGTAGGGGGTGGTCTCGTTCATGACCATCCACGTGTCGTCGTAGCCGAAGATGTTCTTCGCCGAGTCCGCGCCTGCGGCAGAGAGGTCGTCGATGTAGTCGAGGTAGGACCCGTAGGTCTCGAGCAGGTTGGCAGACAGCGCGGGCCAGTAGTTCATCTGCAGATTGATGTTGACGTGGTAGTCGGCGCTCCATGGCGGGTTGTTGCGCTCGTTCCAGACGCCCTGCAGGTTGGCAGGCAGCGAGCCGTCGCGCGAGGAGGAGATGAGCAGGTAGCGGCCGTACTGGTAGAACATCGTCTCCAGGGTGCGGTCCTGTGTGCTTGTGCCGCGGTAGTTGGTGCGGGCGACATTGGTCATCGAGGTGAGCGGGGAACCGCCGAGGTCGAGCTTGACCCGGTCGTAGAGCTGCCGGTAGTCGGCCTCGTGGGTTGCCTGTAGTGCGTCGAAGCCCTGCTCGGCCGCGTCGTCGACGACCTTGGTGATCCGTGGCGCCGGGTCCTCGCCTGAGCGGTAGGTGGGGTAGCGCATGGCGTAGTCGGTCCCGCCCGCCCACACCACCGTCGCCGAGTCGGCACCCGTGACCGTGACCGTCGCTCCGTTCGCCGTTGTCGTCCCGCCTGTGGCCTGGATGTCGGCCTGGGCGTTGTAGCGCAGGCCGTTGTTGGTGGCGGTGCCGTTCAGGGTGATCCGGCCGCCAGCGGAGGTGACGGTGCCGGTGGAGAGCGCCTGGTCATTGGCTGCCATGCCGGACTGGAGCTTCCGGTCATAGGTGGTGGAGAAGCTGACCTTTCCCGGCTTGTCCGCGCTGACCCGCATCACGACGACGTCGTCCGGGTAGGAGGCGAAGTACTCGCGGGTGAAGGTGGTCCCGTCGACGGTGTAGGAGACGGTGGCGAGCGACCGGTCGAGGTCGAGGGTGCGCTCGTAGTCGGTGAAGGCGGTCCCGCCGTTGTCGAAGGCGAAGGCGAGCTTGCCGAAGCTCTGATAGCTGCCGTAACCCAGCTTCGGCTGCCCGATCAGAGCGATCGCGGCGCCGGGCGACATGGAACCGTTGGCGTCGATGGTGTCGCGCACGCTCTGCAGGTTCGCCCTGCGCTGGGGGAGTTCCGCCTCGGGATAGTTGCCGTTGCGGTATCCGGGGACACCGGGCCCGCCGGTCCACAGCGTCTTCTCGTTGAGGAACACCTCGTCGTTGGTGACCTGGCCGAAGATCGACGCGCCCATCGCCCCGTTGCCGATGGGCAGCGACTCCTCCTGCCAGCGGTTGAGCGGTGCAGGCGCGCCGTAGCGCAGGACGAGCGGCTCCTGGTCGGTCGTGCTCGGCACGGCCGCGGGGGCGGCAACGGCCGCGGGTAGCGCGGTCGGCACCACCGCTGCCGCGGCGAGGAGGCCGGCGAGCGCGCTCGCGGCGACGAGGGATCTGAAGCGGGACATCGTTGAACCACCCTGGGTAGACGACAGATGTCAACAGTGTTCGCGTCGACAAAATGTTAACGCTGACAACGCCCAGAATCACTCAGTGGGGTTGATCTGTTGCACGATCCACTGCTCCTGCCACGCGGGCGACCGGCGCTCGGAGAGCAGCTGCCCCAGACCCGAATGGGGGCGCTCGACGGACGTCGGGAGGGCGATCAGACCCAGGCGTTGCCGAGCCACATCCGCAGCCACCAACCGCTGCGCGTGATGAGCTCACCGGTGAGGATCGGGTAGATGAAGGCGAAGTTCCAGATCACGGCGAGCACGAGCGCGCCGACGAGGATGCCCTTGACCATGCGTTTCGGCCCATGGGCGGGGCCGAGGAACTTGCCGAGGGCCATCGCGAGGATCGTCACGCTGAACGGGATGATCATGATCGCGTAGAAGAAGAACTGCGGGCGGCCCGTGTGCATGAACCAGGGGAGCCAGGCCGCGGCGATGGCCACGAGCGGGGCCCCGAAGCGCCAGTCACGCTTGACGATCCACCAGCCGATGGCGAGCACGATCGCGACCAGCGCGGCCCACCACAGGATCGGGGTGCCCATGCCGGAGATGATCCGCATGCAGTTCTGCCCGACCGCCTCGCAGCCGTCGGTGCCGGTCGGGATGTCGTTGACCGCCTCGATGCCGATGGGGCGCAGCATCAGCAGCCAGCCCGCGGGGTGCGCCTCGTACGGGTGCGTCGCTTCGACGTTCATGTAGTCGCCGGTGTGGAAGCCGTACATCTCGCGGTGGTAGTTGGCGAGCGAACCGAGCGCCTGGCCGAGGTACTTCACCAGCGGGTTGTCGGGGTTGTTGGCTCCCCAGTCGCGCCCCCAGCCGCCCTCCGTGGTGAGCCAGGGAATCCAGGTGGCGAGGTAGACGGGAACCGCGACCACGACGAGCTGCACGAACGCGGCTGGGGCGTCGATCAGCAGCGAGAACCAGCGGGCCCTCCCGGCCCCGGCGAGGCGGCGGGCGCCGAGATCCCAGCACACGACGAGGATGCCGAAGGCCGCGATGAGGTAGATGGAGTTCCATTTCACCGCGCAGGAGGCGCCGAACATGACGCCCGCGACGACGCGCCAGGGGCGCCAGAGCAGCAGCGGGCCGAACCTGCCGCCGAGATCTGGCAGGTCGTGTCTGCGCAGGTGGTCAGCCAGTTTGTGCCTGAACCAGTCGCGGTCGGCGACCAGCGCCGAGACGGCTGCCACGGCGAAGGTCGCCTGGAAGATGTCGAGCAGGGCGATCCGGCTCATCACGAAGGCCAGGCCGTCGAAGGTGAGCAGGAGGCCAGCGATGGCGCCGACGAGGGTGGAACGCGAGAGCCTCCGTGCCATCCGGATGGTGAAGAACACCAGCAGCGTGCCGAAGACGAGGGCGGCGAAGCGCCACCCGAAGGAGTTCATCCCGAACAGTTGTTCGCCCCAGCCGATGAGCAGCTTGCCGAGCGGGGGATGCACGACGAACGCCGCGCCGTCCTGCATACCGCTGGGGTCGCCGTTGACCAGCAGGTCGTTGGCGTTCTCGGCCCAGTTGCGTTCGTAGCCGAACTGGTTGACGGCCCAGCCGTCCTTGGCGTAGTAGGTCTCGTCGAAGAGGATCTTGTTCGGTTGCCCGAGGTGGAACAGGCGCAGCGCGAAGGCGAGCAGCGTGATCGAGATGGTCACGACCCAGCCGAGGGTCCGGTCACGGAGGCGGCCGTCGTCGAGCGCCTGCAAGGTCGTCTGCACGTAAGCATCATAGGCTGAAGGCATGCAACCCCCTCCCAGCGGAGCCCTCGTCCTCGCGGCGACCCCGATCGGCTCCTCGACCGATGCCAGCGAGGCGCTGCGCGTGGCCCTCACCGAGGCCGATCTGATCGCAGCCGAGGACACCCGCCGGTTCGTCACGCTGACGAAGCGGCTCGGCATCGAGCCGACCGGACGGATCGTCAGCTACTTCGAGGGGAACGAGTCGAGCCGCACGCCCGAACTGGTCGAGGCCGTCGAGGCCGGGCAGCGCGTGGTGCTCGCCACCGACGCCGGCATGCCGTCGGTGAGCGATCCCGGCTACCGGGCGGTCGTCGCCTGCATCGAGCGGGGCCTGCGGGTGACCGCCGTGCCGGGGCCCTCCGCCGTGCTGACGGCGCTCGCCGTCTCCGGGCTGCCCGTCGACCGATTCTGTTTCGAGGGTTTCCTGCCGCGCAAGTCAGGTGAGCGGACCAGGCGGCTGCAGGACCTCGCGGGGGAGCAGCGCACCATGGTGTTCTTCGAGGCCCCGCACCGGCTCGAGGCGTTCCTACGTGACGCGGCCTCGGCACTCGGGGACGCCAGGTACGCGGCGGTGTGCCGGGAGCTGACGAAGCCCTACGAGGAGGTCCGCCGTGGCGGGCTCGCCGAACTGGCCGACTGGGCAGCGGAAGGTGTGCGCGGGGAGGTCACCGTCGTGATCGCCGGGGCGGAGCCCGTCGAGACCTCGGTCGATGACGCGCTGGCGCTGGTTCGGCAGCGGGTCGCCGGAGGTGCGAAACTGTCTGCCGCGGTGGGTGAGGTCGCCAAGCTGACCGGCGCCAACCGTAAAGAGCTGTACTCGGCCGCCCTGGCCGACAAGGAGGGTCGATGAGCGTCATCGAGGAACTCGGGCTGCCGCCCCTGCCGGAGCCGCTGCCGCGCCCGGTCATCGACAACCACACGCACCTCGACTCGACCCGTGAGTACTCGGGCCTCGGTGTCGACGACAACCTGCGCCTCGCCCGGGAGGTGGGCGTCACGCGCGTGATCGAGGTCGGCTGCGACGTGTCGGGAGCGCGGTTCGCCGTCGACCTGGCCGGGCGTGACCCGCAGGTCCGCGCCGCCGTCGCGCTGCACCCGAACGACGCCGCCCGCGCCTTCCTGCGCGGAGGCGAGGAGGAGTTGCAGCGTCAGCTCGCGCAGATCGAGGCCCTCGTGGGTGATCCGGTCGTGGTGGCCGTCGGCGAGACCGGGCTCGACCACTACCGCACCCGTGAACCGGAGGGCCGAGAGGCGCAGGAGCGCGCCTTCCGGGCGCACATCCGCTGGGCCAACGCCGCGGACAAGACGCTGATGATCCACGACCGCGACGCGCACGACGAGATCCTGCGCGTCGTCGACGACGAGGGCGTGCCCCGCCGGATGGTGATGCACTGCTTCTCCGGCGACGCCGACTTCGCGCGGCGCTGCCTCGAGCGGGGCTCCTATCTGTCGTTCCCAGGCGTGGTGACCTTCGGATCGGCGGAGAACCTGCGCGAGGCCGCGGCCGTGACGCCGATCGAGCGGATCCTCGTCGAGACCGACGCCCCTTACCTGACACCGAAGCCGTGCCGCGGGAAGGCCAACGCCGCGTACCTGCTGCCGCACACGGTCCGGTTCCTCGCCGACCTGCTCGACGTCGACCTGGCTCAGTTCTGCGACCAGATCGTCGCCAACACATTCGCCGCATATGGAAGGTGGGGTCAGGATGCCTGACGTCGGCCTGCTCGACCCCGCCTCCGTGCGCAAGATCGCCGCGGAGCTCGATCTGCGCCCGACAAAGCAGCGCGGCCAGAACTTCGTCGTCGATCCGAACACCGTGCGCCGGATCGTCACGCTCTCCGGCGTCACAGCAGACGATGTCGTCCTCGAGATCGGCCCTGGTCTCGGCTCGCTGACCCTCGGCCTCCTGGAGATCGGGGCGCGCGTGGTCGCCGTCGAGATCGAGGACCGGCTGGCGCAGCGGCTGCGGCAGACCGTCGCCGAGCGGCTGGGCGACGAGGCCGCGTCACGACTCGACGTCGTCAACGCGGATGCGCTCCAGGTCGACTCGCTGCCGCTCGCGCCGACGGCGCTGGTGGCGAACCTTCCCTACAACGTGTCGGTTCCGGTGCTGCTTCGCATGTTCGAGCTGTTCCCCGACTGGACGCGCGGCCTCGTCATGGTCCAGTTGGAGGTGGCCGACCGGCTGGTCGCGCCTCCTGGCTCCAAGGTGTACGGCGTGCCATCGGCCAAGACGGCCTGGTACGCCGAGACGTCCCGGGTCGGCACCGTGCCGCCGAAGGTGTTCTGGCCCGTGCCGAACGTCGACTCCGGTCTGGTGAAGATCACCCGCAGGCCCGCGCCCGGGACCGAGGCGACGCGGGAGGAGACCTTCCGGGTGATCGACGCCGCCTTCGCGCAGCGCCGCAAGATGCTTCGGGCCGCCCTCTCTGGGTTGGTCGGCTCCGCGGCAGCGGCCTCCGAGGCGATCGAGCGGGCGGGGGTCCAACCGACCCTGCGCGGCGAGATGCTGGGGGTCAGCGACTTCGCGGCGATCGCCGCCGAGCTGAGGTAAGGCGGGGCCCGACGGCTGCAGGGCCAGCGGACTTCTGCGTCGCGTCAGCGGGGTCGCCGTGCGGTAGGTTCGTACCGTGACCAGAGCGGTGCGGGTGCGGGTGCCTGCCAAGGTGAACCTCGCCCTGCGCGTCGGAGGGACCGATGAGCAGGGTTTCCACGAGTTGGGCACCGTCTTCCAGGCCGTGAGCCTCGGCGACGAGGTGCAGGCCGAGACGACGCGACCCGGAGACTTCCGCCTAGCCTTCCAGGGGGAGGGGGCGGGCTTCCTTCCCGTCGACGACACCAACCTAGCCATCCGTGCCGCGAAACTGCTCGCGCAGAGGTTCGACGTCGCCGATGCCGGGGTCAGCCTGCTGATCCGCAAGCGCATCCCCGTCGCCGGAGGCATGGCGGGCGGTTCGGCCGACGCGGCTGCGGTCCTCGTCGCGTGCAACGCGCTGTGGGGCCTCGGTGCCAGCCGCGACGACCTGCAGCCGATCGCCGCCGAGCTCGGGTCGGACGTGCCCTTCCTGCTGCTCGGGGGAACGGCGATCGGCACCGGCCGCGGGATCGACCTGACCCCCGTGATGACCTCAGGCACCTACCACTGGACGTTCGCTCTGTCGCACGGCGGTCTGTCGACGCCGTCGGTGTTCAAGGAGTTCGACCGGCTCTCGGAGCCACGCTCCACCGAGATTCCCGAGCCGCTGCTCGAGGCGCTGCGCGCGGGCGACGCGGCGGCGGTCGGGGCGAACCTGACCAATGACCTTGAGGAGGCGGCGCTTTCGCTGCAGCCGGCGTTGGCCCACACCCTGAAGCTCGGGCTCGAGGCGGGCGCGCTCGGTGCGATCGTCAGCGGCTCCGGCCCCACCTGCGCCTTTCTTGCCGGGTCGGACGCCCACGGCCACGAGCTGGCCGAGGCCCTTTCCGTGTTCAGCGGGGTGCGGGCGGTCCGCCGCGCCTATGGCCCGGTCGCCGGAGCGCAGGTGCTGCCGTGAGCGACGAGGTGGACGGCGTCGTCGAGGCGTGGCAGCGGGAGCGGTCCGACCTCGACGTCGACTCGATGCACATCTGGTCGCGCATCGACCGGCTCGCCGCGATCCTGGACGGGCACCGCAAGCGCGCCTTCTCGAGTCACTCGATCGAGGGCTGGGAGTTCGACGTCCTCGCCGCCCTGCGCCGCGCCGGCGCGCCCCATCGGCTCTCGCCCGGGCAGTTGCTGCGCGAGACGCACGTCACCTCCGGCACGATGACCAACCGGGTCGACCGCCTCGTCAAGCGTGGCGCCGTCACCCGCGAGTCTGACCCCAACGACGGTCGCGGCGTGCTCGTCGCACTGACCCCCGAGGGCCTGGCGCTCGTCGACGCCGCGCTTACGTCGCTGCTGGACGTCGAGCAGGAACTGCTTGCCGGATGGCCAGAGGGTGAGCGTGCGCAGTTTGCCGACGCCCTGCGCAGGCTCCTGCTCGGCTCGGACGCGTAAGCCCAGGCTCGCGGTCGGGAGTGTGCCGGCCAGCCGCTGGTCAACCGGCGGCCTTCCTGCGTCGCGCCGGGGCTTCCTCGGTCGCCTCATCCGTGACGGCGGCGATTCCGGTGCGGCGGTCGATGTGGTCCATCACGAGTCGCGGGTCGGGCTTGAGGTGGGCCATCCCGTTCCAGGCGAGGTTGATCAGGTGCCTGGCTACCACGTCGCGCGAGGGCTCGCGGTTCTCGAGCCACTGCTGGCCCGTCTGGGCGACGAGGCCGACGAGGGCCTGCGCGTAGAGCCCGACGAACTGCGGGTCGTGACCGGTCTTGGCGAACTCGGCGGCGAGGAGGTCCTCGACCTGGACCGCGATGTCGCTGAGGATCGACGCGAACGAGCCGGTCGGCTGACCCGGCGCAGGAACGGCGGAGGGGTCGCGCAGCGGGTCGCGTGACAGGATCCGGAACCCGTCTGGCCGCTCGTCGATGTAGCGGAGCAGCGCCATCGCGCCCCGCTCGAGCAGTTCGCGGGACCCGGCTCCCGGCGTGCTGAGCGCGTCACGGATGGCGCTGTGGAGGGTCTTGGTCTCGCGGTCGACGACCACCGCGTAGGCACCCTCCTTGCCGCCGAAGTGTTCGTAGACCACCGGCTTCGAGACGCCCGCCCGAGCGGCGATCTCCTCGACCGAGGTCCCCTCGTAGCCGCGCTCGGCGAAGAGCTCGCGGGCGATCTCCAGCAGCTGCTCGCGGCGCTCGGCAGCGCTCATGCGAGTGCGCGGGCGGCGGGCTCGGGCTGGGGTGGGGCGGGTCGACACGCTGCCCATTGTCTCACGGCGTCTCGCGGCGCGTTCGGGGGCGGAATGAGGCTGACGGTCAGCGCAGGTGTGACTGGGCTTCCGCGCTCTCCGCGCCCCCGTCTTGAGGTCCTGCTGGTCGGGGGTCTCGGGCACAGTTCTACGGTGAGCGCGGTTGGTGCCTCTATTGGCGTGAGTCGCGCTCCTTGTAGATCTGTGCACCGCAGGGGTCGATGGAGGTTGCTCCGGGGTGATCGGCTGGCTGGCCGGGGCCGGTGGTTCCGGTCGCGCGCCCCCTGGCGTCGACTTCGTCGCCGCCTGGGGACCCCTTAGCGCGCTCAGGGGGAAGGCGACCTGCCCGTCACCTCCGGGCCCCGGCCCCTCGGGCCATGTCTGGTGGGTTTGCCGGGCACAGTTCTACGGTGAGCGCGGTTGGTGCCTCTATTGGCGTGAGTCGCGCTCCTTGTAGATCTGTGCTCGCTGCGGCCCGGGCTGGCATGCCGGGGCCCAGAGGGATCAGCGCAGGGTCGAGGGCTACCCGGCCATCCAGGCCGGGTCCATCCGCGGGAGCGGTGGCGGCTCCGGTGGTGGATCGGGCGTGGGCAGAGTTCTCCTGTTGAGTTGGTGCCGGTGGTGGAGCCTCGGCCTCTGCAGCGGATCGATGTGTCTGGGTGGGGTGAACCAGGGCAGGCCGGTGCCTTCGTCGAGGTGGATCTGCCACTGGAGATCGGGCGATTTCTCCGGATCTGGTTCGACGAGGCGGTGGTGGAATGCGCACACGAGGACCCCGTTGTCGAGGCTGGTCGCGCCGCCCTGCCACCAGGGGAGGATGTGATGGCGGTGACATGCCGCGGGCGTCGCGTCGCAGCCGGGGAACACGCAGCCCTGGTCACGCAGGACGAGAGCCCTGCCGACGGCTCCGGTGAAGAAGCGGGTCTGTCTTCCCACATCCAGCGGTTGTGAGTCGGTGCCCAGAACGACGGGGATGATGTTCGCCTCGCAGGCGATCCGTCTGGCCACGGAGGGGGCCAGGTGCTCCCCGGTGCCGAGGGAGATGACCCGGCCCAGCCCTGTGGTGAGCGTCTCGTGGTCGAGCGTGATCGTCGCGTGCGGACGATCGCCACCGTTGGCGGGGAGTTCGCCATGGTTGGCGGTGATGGTGGTGAGCCGAACGAGCGCATCTGCCTGGCGCATGGGGCGGGTCGGCGCTTCGGCCGAGTCGGTGTACGACTCGCGCGAAGGCAACAGAGCCGTGAGTTGGGCGAGCAGCACTTCGCCGTCAGCCAACGGGATCTGACCGCGGATGAGCATGGAGCCGTGGTGATCGGGAACGACGGTCAGCGAGCGCGCAGCGTGTGCGAGACGCTGCTCGCGCTCCAGCCGCGCCGCCGCAAGGGCCTCTGCGTGTTCCGGATCGGTGACCTCGGCCATCCGAACTGCCAACTTCTCCAGTTCGGCCGGATCGAACGACGCCGCGTACCTGACCATTTCAGCCTGCCGCAGGTCGTGCCCGTCGGTAGTCACAGATCCGGGAGCGCGGAGCAGGCCCCTCACGATCGCGCGGGCCTGGTCGGGAGAGACCTGGCCGTCGGCCAGTGCCCGGTGGATGATCGGGAACTTCTCGATCATCTGGTTCGCGGAGCGGACCTGCCCCCGCGCAACCGCGAGGGTGACCCGGTTCGTGTTGTGAAGCTGCGCGCTGATGTCATTGCCGGGGAGAGCGGTGGCTGCGGCCTTGTGCAGGATGTCCATCCGGATGGCCTCGATCCGTGCGGTCCTGCTGTCGAGGCGATGGATCAGATCCATGGCTTCCGCACTGTCGGCGGCGGAGCCGAGCGCCTGCAGAGTGGCGAGATCGGCGTCGATCCGCCGCTCAAGCTCCTCCACCGCCATGTGATCCATAACCCCTAGTAAACCCGGCACCACCGACAATTTCGGGCCCAGAAAGCACCTACCAGGAAAGAAATCTCGAGAAGTTTTTCTGGGCACGCGATGGGGTCCCGACAGGGCCCCGCGACCTCGAAACGCTCGCCCTCGGCGCCCCCGTCTCGCCCGGCCATGCGGCGGGTATGAGGCCGATGGGCCGCCCGGTCTATCAGATCGGCGCTCCGCGTCGAACACCCCGAGCTTCAGGTTGGCCCCGCCGCGGGCTGTTTCACCTGCGCATCGTCAAGACGGCGGGCCCAGGGCGACGGGGGGATCCGGGTAGGTGCTGATCTCGCGGCCCGGCCTAGGGGATCCCCCTCGGTTGCGCTCGCTGGCGCGAACCACCGACAGCCGCAGTTCGGAGCCTCCAAGCGCCGTGGGTCGCATGGACGATGGCCCATCGGTCTGGTCGACGAACGGCGACGAGTAGAAGGACCTCTGGCCGAGATGAGTGCCTCGTGCCCGATGGGGCGGATCAGCCACGCGGTCGAGGTGGCCTCAGGACTTCAAGGCACGCGCGCTTCGCAAGCCCGCGGATGACAGGGACCCACTGGCCGGGCCGACCGGAGCCGCCCTGAGAGAGTGCCGAACCCAGGTGCCAGAGGCGCCGACCGGCCGCAACGTCAGCCCCTGTCCGCAGCCGATCGGGACTGCGCCCGAAATCGTCGGACGCATGCGACTGGTCGAGCGAGCCGACAGAAGGCGGGCGCGATCTGGGTACCCCACAAGGCCATCAGGTGGTGGCGCGTGTGAACCGCGTCAGCCAACCGCCCAGGAGCCCACTCCTGGTCGACGAGCTCGTTGGCCATCACTCTCACGAGACGCATGAACTCGCTCCCGGCGATGTCATGTCAGGAACGCTGACCCTGTGGCGGACCGTGCGCTCCAGCAAGTTCGCGGGGCGAATCGGACCCGTGCGACCTCTGCAGCGGCGCTCAGCGCCGCCGTCGGCGACGAGCAGCCGGGTGCGGTCGACCGCGAGGCTGAGCTGGGCGAGAGCCTGGCTCGACTCGCCAGAGGAGTCGGTCGCCCCGTCGCAGTTCAGCCCCGCTCACCCGATCGCCTGACGATCCGCGCTGCTCGGAGTGGTGCGCGCTCTCGAAGTCGGCGTAGTCGGGGAGCGGCCGGGCGAGCCCGCCCCACACCCGATCCGCCACCTGAGATGCCGCCGCTCCCGCGGATGGACCCGGCCTGGATGGCCGGGTAGCCCTCGCCCCCTCCAATATCTCGGCCTCGGCATGGCGGCCCGGGCTAGAGCGCGCTCAGATCTACAAGGAGCGCGACATGCGCCAATAACTGCGCCAACCGCGCTCACCGTAGATCTATGCCCGGCAAACCCGACAGGCAGGACCTCAGCGCGCAGCGCGATGCCGAACAGCCTGCTCGTCGTTGCTCGAAGGCCGGTGCGAGCAGCAGGCGCCCGGCAGGAACCGGGTCATGGCGTCGACCACATCCATCGCCGGTATCGCCACGCACACCGTGCCGTCCTCCGAACCGAGCCTTGCATCTCCAGCGTCATTCTCGGCGTCTGTTCCACGGCATCAGCAAGGGTCATCCGCTCGCGACCGCGCCCACACGGCAGAGCTTCTCCGCTTCGGTGGAGGCCCTGACGATCGCGAACCGGGACCGGTCGATCCCCTCGGGGCTTCCAAGGGCGCCAGAGCCCCACAGCCTTCCTACCTGGCCAGGAAGCAGCCCTGGATGTGGTCGTCGACCGTGCCGATCGCCTGCATCGCCGCGTACATCGTGGTGGGTCCGACGAACCGGAACCCCCGCTTCTTCAGCGCCTTGCTCAAGGCAAGCGACTCGGGCGTCTGAGCCGGGACATCGGCGAAGGTCAGCGGCGCGTGACCGCGCGGCTCGGGCGCATGCGCGACGATCAGGTCTGCCAGCCGCTCGCCCGCCTCGTGCATGGCTAGCAGCGCCCGGGCGTTGCCGATGGTGGCCTCGATCTTCGCCCTGTTCCGCACGATGCCGGGGTTGGTCAACAGCCGATCCACGTCGTCGGTGGTCATCTCTGCCACCTTCGCCGGAGCGAACCGGTGGAACGCCTCGCGGTACCCCTCACGCTTGCGGAGGATGGTGATCCAGCTCAGCCCGGCCTGG
>RRZU012887170.1_pt1 | contig 24553 bp, 18 predicted proteins | sample 2165561 | NCBI WGS metagenome assembly RRZU01 (sample SAMN10456909, study PRJNA506462) | wastewater metagenome | isolation source: wastewater sludge | place: USA: Moscow, Idaho | reverse complement strand
GGCGAGATAGGCGCTGCCATACCCCGCATCGAAGCTGCCGACGTCGGCGTCGGTCTGCTTGAACCGGGCGTGCTCGCGGGAGGCCAGCGTGAGGTCGGCGACCACATGCAGGGAGTGCCCGCCGCCCGCCGCCCAGCCGTTGACGACGGCGATGACGACCTTCGGCATGGTCCGGATGAGCCGCTGGACCTCAAGGATGTGCAGCCGGCCGCCCTGCGCGCGGACCCGGGCCTGGTCGACGGAGTCGGCGGTCTCGCCCTCGGCATACTGGTAGCCGCTGCGGCCGCGGATCCGCTGGTCGCCGCCGGAGCAGAACGCCCAGCCGCCGTCCTTCGGGCTAGGCCCGTTGCCGGTGAGCAGGACCACGCCGACGTCGGGGGTCATCCGGGCGTGGTCGAGGACGCGGTAGAGCTCGTCGACGGTGTGCGGCCGGAAGGCGTTGCGCACCTCGGGCCGGTTGAAGGCGACCCGCACTGCGCCACGGGCCGGGCCGGGGCGGACGCACCGGTGGTAGGTGATATCGGTGAGGGCGATGCCCTCGACCTCCTCCCACACGCTCGGGTCGAAGGTCTCGCTGACGGTCTGCGGCGGGGTGCTCACCCTCGCGAGGATAGTCGTCCTCGGTGCCCTCCCGCCGGGTCCGGGGGCAGGGCCGCAGGGCCGGGTCGCGAGCTCAGGGCGAGAGTCAGCCCAGCCCGAGGAAGCAGGGTCAGCCCAGCCCGAGGAAGCAGGGTCAGCCCAGCCCGAGGAAACGGTCGAACCAGCGCCGGCGCCAGATGGTCCGCAGGGCGAAGAACCACACCGGCAGGACGGCGGCCAGGACGAGGAGCTCGGGGCCACCAGGGGTGAGCAGCCCGAAGTAGTTTGCGGTTCTGGGTACGAGAAGCACGACGAGATAGGTGACGAAGAGGCCGGCGGCGAGCCACCCCGGCCGCTTGTCCGGGCTCACCGGCGCCCAGCCCGAGAAGAACCGGGTCGGCGGCTCGATGAGGAGCAGCAGCAGGAAGGCGGCGAAGGAGGTGAACGACGACATCGCCGTCTGCGCGACGATCGTCCCGGCCGCGTTGGCGAAGTCGCTCGAGGTGATGTCCACCCCGGTGTATGCCGACCACCGCTCCGCGGCGCGCAGCGGGATGTCGCGCGAGGCCAGCCCCCGACCGACGAACTGGTAGAAGAAGGTGTAGATCGACGTCGCGGCAACGCCGGTGACGATCGCCGCGGGGACCGAGAAGCTGATGACCCGGCGCAGCAGATGCCCCGGTGGTCGGTCGGGGCGGGCCCACAGGGTGAGCGCGAGGCTCGGGATGCCGACGGTGAACAGGGTGAGGGCGACCTGGGCGGGGGAGTAGGGGAAACCGAGCCCGAGCATCGTCACGAAGACGATGACGAGGATCGAGGTCAGCACGCGGGGGATGAAGAGGAAGAGCGACTTCGTCAGCCCGTCGACGATCCGCCGTCCCTCGACCAGCGCGGGCGCGACGGCCGCGAAGGAGTCCGCCAGCAGGACCATGTCGGCGACATTGCGGGTCACCGGCGACCCGGACTCCATCGCGATCCCCAGATCGGCCTTCTTGAGCGACAGGGCGTCGTTCGTCCCGTCGCCGACCATCGCGACATACCGGCCGGACGCCCGCAGGGCGGTGACCAGGCGCTCCTTGTGTGCCGGCGTGGCCCGCCCGAAGACGGTCCCGGTCCGGGCCGCCTCGGCGAGCTCGCGGTCGGACATCGCGTCGAGCTCCGGCCCGGTGACCAGCTGCAGGGTCGGCCCGAGCCCAGCCTGCAGGGCCAGGGCGGCAACGGTCCGCGGGTCGTCGCCGGAGATGATCTTCAGGTCGATCCCCGCGTCGGCGAGGGTCCGCAGGGTAGCCAGGGCGTGCGGTCGGAGCTCGTCACGCATCGCCACCAGGGCCAGCGGGGTCAGTCCGACCGGTGTGTATGACGGCGCCGACGTCGGGTCTGCGGGTGGGCTGACCGGGACCGTTGATGCGGCGAGGAGGAGCACCCGCAGCCCGGCGGCGGCCCAGACGCGCTGCTGCTCGGCAGCGACGCCTCCCGACGCGAAGGCCTCCGCGCCGGGGCCGAGCGCGGCCGCGAGCAGCTCCGGTGCCCCGAGCACGAGGGTGGCCCACTGCGCCGCATGCTCGCCGAGCGCGGCCTCGGGCAGTGACTGCGCGGACCACTTCGTGGTGGACGAGAAGGCGACCTCGAGGTGCGGCGTCACCGGCTCGCCGGGCAGTCCGGCGGCCAGCGCGGTCGTCGTGGCGTTGGGGTTCTGGGTCGACCTGGCGAAGGTGCCGAGGAGGCGGCATACCTCGTCGTGGAAGGGCGAGTCCGCGGGGACCGGCGCCGACCCCGAGAAGGCGACCACCTCGGCGACCTCGAGCCGGTTCGCGGTGAGCGTGCCGGTCTTGTCGAGGCACACCGTGTCGACATTGGCCAGGCTCTCCACGGCGTTGGTCTGCTGGACCAGCGCGCCACGCTTGGCCAGGGTCGCGGCGCCGGTGGCGTAGGCGAGGGCGACGATGAAGAAGAGCCCGTAGGGGATCTGTCCGGACAGGACCGCGGAGACCTGGACGATGCGGGTCAGGGCGAACGACTCGAGGAGGGCCTGGAAGAGGATGGCGAAGCTCATCAGCGCGACGACAAGCGTGACGGCGCGGACGACGAGGTCGACCTGGCGCTGCAGCGGGGTCCGGCTCGGGGCGAAGGCCCGCACGGTGGCGGTGAGCTGGTGCGCGTACGAGTGCTCGCCGACGGCGGTGGCCTCGTAGTAGCCGCGTCCGGTGGCAACGACGCTGCCGGACAGGACGGTGTCGCCGGGGACCTTGGTGAGGACGTCGGCCTCGCCGGTGAGCAGCGACTCGTCGATCCCGAGCGGGTCGGTCCCGACGACGACACCGTCGACGACGACCTGGTCGCCGGGGGTCGCGACGACCACGTCACCGCGGACGACCTCGTCGGGGTCTACACGTGCCTCGGCGCCCTCCCGCATCACGGTGACCTGGGTCCGGGCGAGGACGGTGATGGCGTCGAGGGTCCGTTTGGCTCGCAGCTCGGAGATCATCCCGATGAGCGCGTTGACCAGCCCCAGCCCCACGGTGGTCACCGCGTCGTTCCACTGACCGAGAACGATGAGGGCCGCGCCGATGACGAAGAGGAGGTTGTTGAAGAAGGTGAACAGGTTGGCCCTGACGATGTCCCACACCGGGCGGGTCGTGGAGTGCTCGGCCCGGTTCGTCTCCCCGGCGGCGGTGCGCTCGCGGACCTGGGCCGCGGTCAGGCCCTCGGGCGGTCCGGCGGAGCCGGGGTGGGGGGCCATGCCCGGAGGATATCGGCGCCGGGTGTGGCGCGCCTTAGTGCAGCAGCGGCCCGCCGGCCAGGTCTAGTGCGCCAGCGGCCCGCCGGCGAGGGCGACGACGACGCCCACGGCGGCGGAGACCCCGAGGGTGAGCACTGGCCCGCGGCGGGCGGCGAGGAGCAGGACCGCTGCGGCGAGCAGGACGGCGAGCTGCCAGGGCTGGGTCAGGGCACGAGCCAGCGGTATGGCGCTGCCGAGGATCGCCCCGATTGCCGCCGGGCCGGCGCCGTCGAGGAACGACCGCGCCGCTGAGGTCCGCAGGTGGTCGAAGCGGCGAGCCCCGCCGAGGATGAGCAGCACCGAGGGGGCGAAGGCCACGACCGAGGCGAGCACCCCGCCGAGCACGCCGGCCGCCGCATAGCCCACGACGGCGACGGTCTGGGTCACCGGACCGGGGGTGATCTGGCCGAGGGCGACCGCGTTGAGGAACTGGGTGGGGGTCATCCAGCCGTGGACCGAGACGGCATCGGCCTGCATGAGCGGGACGATGACGAAGCCGCCGCCGTAGGACAAGGCGCCGACCTTGAACGCCGTCCATGCCACCGCGGCCAGCCCCGTCAGCCCGACCGCCGAGGCCGTCACGGCCAGGGCGGCAGCGGATGCCCGCCCGGTCGAGTCCCTTCCCGAGCCGAGAACCGCCGGCCCTGCCACGATGACCGCGGACCGGGGGTCGGGGCCGGCATACCTGAGCATGAGATCGACCCCGCCGCAGGCGAGCAGGGCGAGGACGACCCACGGACCTGCCGTCGCCGCGGCGGCCGCGCCGACCGCCGCGTACAGGGCCCAGCGAGCGTGGGAGCGGGCCCGACGCCAGCTGGGGCGGACCAGTGCCCACCCGGCCTGGACCGCGACGGCAGCGACCGCCGCCCCGGCACTGGCGCCCGCACCGAGCACCCACCGCGGCGGCGAGTCGGCGAGGAAGACCGCGGCGAGGGCGAGGATGGCGACCAGGCCCGGGACGATGAAACCGAGCGCCCCGATGACCCCGCCGCGCCAGCCGCCGACCCGCCAGGCGCAGTAGATGGCCAGCTGGGTGGAGGCCGGGCCGGGCAGGACGTTGCAGGTGGCCAGGGCGTCCTCGAACTCGGTGGCGTCGAGCCAGCCGCGGCGCTCGACGCACAGCTCCCGGAGCATCCGGATGTGGGTGGGCGGCCCGCCGAAGCCGAGCAGGCCGAGCCTGGTCCACTCGCGGGCGATCTCGCCCGGGCCGACGGCTCCGGGGGTCACGGCCCGACGGGGGCGGGGCCCGGGAACCGGCGCCGGAGCCACAGGCTCACGTAAACCAGGCCCACCAGCGCCGGGACCTCGATGAGCGGCCCGACGACGCCGGCGAGGGCCTGACCCGAGGAGACCCCGAAGGTCGCGATGGCGACGGCGATGGCGAGCTCGAAGTTGTTGCCTGCTGCCGTGAACGCCAAGGTTGTCGTGCGTTCGTACGACAACCCGAGCGTGCGGCCGAGGACGTGCCCCGCGCCCCACATCAGGGCGAAGTACACCAGCAGCGGTATGGCGATCCGCGCCACGTCGAGCGGGCGGGAGGTGATCTGGGCGCCCTGCAGCGCGAAGAGGACGACGATGGTGAAGAGCAGGCCGTAGAGCGCCCATGGCCCGATCCGGGGGAGGAAGGCCGTCTCGTACCACTGCCGCCCACGGAGCCGTTCGCCATACCGGCGGGTGGCCCACCCGGCGAGCAGCGGGATGCCGAGGAAGATGAGGACCGACTTGGCGATCTGCCCGGGCGAGACGTCCAGGGCCGCCTGCGAGGCGCCGAACCAGCTCGGCACCACGGTGAGATAGAACCAGCCGAGCCCGGCGAAGGCGATGACCTGGAAGACCGAGTTCAGCGCCACCAGCACCGCCGCGGCCTCCCGGTCGCCGCAGGCCAGGTCGTTCCAGATGATGACCATGGCGATGCACCGCGCCAGCCCGACGATGACCAGCCCGGTGCGGTAGGCGGGCAGGTCGGCGAGGAAGAGCCAGGCGAGCCCGGTCATCAGGGCCGGACCGATGAGCCAGTTGAGGACGAGCGAGGGCACCAGGAGGCGCCGGTCCCGGGTCACCGAGTCGAGGGCGTCATACCGGACCTTGGCGAGGACGGGGTACATCATGACGAGCAGCCCGAGGGCGATCGGCAACGAGATGCCGTCCACCTCCACCGCGGACAGCCAGCCGCCCAGGCCGGGAACCATGCGGCCGAGGAGCAGCCCGGCGACCATGGCCAGGCCGATCCACACCGGGAGGAACCGGTCGAGGGTCGACAGCCGTGCGGCAACGTGCGTCTCAGGGGGGAGCGTGGGGGTGTCCATGCGGTGCCTCGCGTCATATCGACAGGTGTCTATTCAAGCCTAGCGGGTTGGGGCGCTCCTGTGGCAGTGGTCGGGCGGGGCCGGGAGGGCCGGGTGGGATCGGGAGGAAGCCTCGGATGCCGACGGTACGCTGGCGCCGTGACCGGCCCGCCCAGCGCTGCCGAGGTCCTCGCGGACCTGCGCGTGGTCGCCATACCGCTGCGGGTGCCCTTCCGCGGGGTGACCACTCGCGAGGTCGCGCTGGTCCGCGGACCTGTCGGGTGGGCCGAGTTCGCCCCCTTCCTCGAGTATGCCGACCACGAGTCGAGCCGCTGGCTGGCCGCTGCGGTGGAGGCCGCGTGGCACGGCTGGCCGGCTCCGGTGCGGGCGGACGTCCCGGTCAACGCGACGGTGCCCGCGGTCGCGGCGGCTGAGGTCGCAGCGGTGCTGGACCGCTTCGAGGGGTGCACGACGGCCAAGGTCAAGGTCGCCCAGCGCGGCCAGCGGCTGAGCGACGACCTCGACCGGGTGGCCGCGGTCCGGGAGCACCTCGGGCCGACCGGCCGGATCCGGGTCGACGCCAATGGCGCCTGGTCGCTCGACGACGCCGTCAGCGCGCTCACCGCCTTGGCGGCCTATCGCCTCGAGTACGCCGAGCAGCCCTGCGCCGAGGTCGCCGACCTGGCCCGGCTGCGGGTGCGGCTGGCCGCCCTCGGGGTCGAGCTGCCGATCGCCGCGGACGAGTCGATCCGGCGAGCCGAGGATCCCCTGCGCGTGGCCCGGGAGGAGGCCGCCGACCTCGTCGTCATCAAGGTCGCCCCACTCGGCGGGGTGCGCCGGGCGCTGCAGGTCGTCGCCGAGTGTGGGCTGCCCGCCGTGGTGTCGTCCGCCCTGGACACCTCCATTGGTATGTCGGCGGGCGTGGCTCTGGCCGCCGCGCTCTCGGAGCTGCCCTATGCCTGCGGCCTCGGCACGGTCGAGCTGCTCGCAGGTGACGTCGTCGGCCGATCCCTGCGCCCGCGCGGCGGCCACATCGCCGTCCCAACGGCTGCGCCCGAGGTCGACGCCGAGCTGGTCGAGCGGTGGAGGGCCGCCCCGGACCGGGTCGCGTGGTGGCGGGCCCGTGTCGAACGCTGCCTCGACCTGCTGGACGACCGCACCTGACCCAGCCCGGCGGGCCGGCATACCGTCACAGGCTGCGCAGCACCGGCAGCCGACGCGCGAACGGGGCGAGGATGTCGAGCACCGGGCGGATCTGCAGGACGTAGACGAGTAACAGGTAGGCGGCGGAGAAGAAGAGCCCGCCGACGCCGGCGACGAGGAGGTTGCCCGGCCGGGTATCGGGCAACCAGCGGGCCGCGCCGAGCGTGGCCGGCCAGGCGATGAGCCCGGCGAGCAGGCTTGCGGTGAGGATCCGGGCCAGGGTGCGGAAGATGGCACGCCCGCCGAGCAGCCCGAGCCGACGCCGGACCAGCCAGGCCCCGACCGAGGAGCTGGTGAGATTGCTGACGACCAGCCCGGCGGCGGCGATCGGCACCGTGAGCGAGGGCGCCGCGAGCAGGGCGCCGAGGTTGACCAGGGTGGCCACCCCGGTGAGGACCAGCTGCACCCGGAAGGCGGTGCGGCCGTCCTCGAGGGCGTAGAAGACCCGCTGGTTGAGCACGTCCACCCCGAACGGCACCACACCGAAGAGCATGATCGCGGCGGCCAGGGCGGTGGCCTCCTGCTGACGCTGCGAGACGTCGAAGAGGACCGTCACTGCGGGGACCGCGACGATCGACCAGCCGACCATCGCCGGGATGGTGAAGGCCGCCGGGAGGACGATCCCGCGGCCGTAGTCGCTGCGGACCGCTCGGGAGTCCCCGTCGCGGATCGCCGCGGACATCCGCGGGTAGAGCGCGGTGATGAGGGAGAGCGCCGCGAGCGAGTGCGGCAGCATGAAGATGAGCATCGCGCTGGACTGGACCGAGGAGGCCGGCTCGCCCGCGTCGGTGGCCCGGGAGAGCACGTTGGTGAGGATCGCGTACCCGGCCTGCGAGACGAGCAGCGCGGCGAACGCCCAGCCGGCCACGGTCGAGGTGGCGCGCAGCCCGACGCCGCGGAAGCCCCACACCGGGCGGTACCGGAACCCGGTGCGCCATAGCGCCGCGACGACGACGGCCCCCTGGACCATGACCGACAGCGTCGAGCTCCCGGCAAGCAGCCAGACCATGTCCATGGTCCACGCCGACGGCGGCTGCTGGACGGCATACCGCAGCGGGAAGACGACCAGAGCGGCGATGGCGACGACATTGGCCGCGGCGGGGGCCCAGCCGAAGGCGAGCAGCCGGCCGCGGGCGTTGAGCACCTGACCGAGCAGCGCGTAGATGCCGTAGAAGAAGATCTGCGGCAGGCAGATCACCGCGAACGAGACGGCCAGGGTGTAGGTGCTGCCGGCGAAGCGGTTGGCGAAGAGGGTGACGAAGACCCCGGCCAGCGCCGTCGCGAGAACGGTGATGACGAGCATCGCCGAGATGGTGATGGTGAGCAGCCGGTTGGTGAACTCCGCGCCGCCGTCGGGGTTCTTGGCGGCCTTGACCAGCTGCGGGACGAGCACCGAGTTGAGCACGCCACCGGCGATGACGAGGTAGATGACATTCGGCAAGGTGTTCGCGACGGTGAAGGCGTCTCCGGACGCACCGAGCCCGACCACCGAGGCGAGCAGCGCGGCCCGGACCACCCCGAGCACCCGCGAGGCGATCGTCCCGGAGGCCATGGCCACGCTGCTGCGCGCGATGCTCATGGGGCTCCTTTGTCGAGGTCCGCGCCGTCGACCACCGCTGCGGCCAGCGCGGCCAGGGCAGCGGCGTCGGCTCGGCGGGTGCCGCGCGGGACGCGGGCCTCGGTCACCTCGATGCCCCGGGCGGGGCGGTTCAGTGTCGCACGCAGCTCAGGCAGGTCCAGGACGCGGCGGTATGTCGTGCCGGGCGTTGCCCCGACCAGGGCGGCCAGGTCGGTGCCGGTCGGGGTGGCGAAGACCCGCTCGAAGGCCGCCGCGTAGTCCGGTCCACCCTGCTCGAGGAGGCTGAAGATCGACCCGCCATCGTCGTTGACGACGACCAGGTGCAGGTCGGGGCGGGGTTCGTCGGGTCCGAGGCGCAGCGCGTTCGCGTCGTGGAGGAAGGTGAGATCACCCATGACCGCGAGCCGTCGGCTGGCGCTCGGGCGGGCCAGAGCCACTCCGATGGCGGTCGAGACGACGCCGTCGATGCCGGCCAGGCCCCGGTTGGCGACGACGAACCGACGCCCCAGCGGCTCGAACGGGGTGGCCATGACGTCGAGATCGCGGATCGGGTTCGACGACCCGACGACGAGCGTGGCGCGTGGGGTGACCGCGGCACCGATCTCGGCGGCGACCGCGAGCGGGTGTAGCTCACCAGGCGGCAGGTCCTGCTGCCAGGGCCGGACCTGGGCGTCGATGGCGGCGGACAGGGCGCGGTCGGCGGCGCGCCAGCGCCCCAGCCACCGCTCCTCGTCCGGCTCGGGATCGCCGTCGACGCGGGGGACCTGGTCGAGGACCTGGGCCACCCGGCCGGGGTCGGTGGCGACGCCGACGCGGGTCCGGACCGCGAGGATCTCCAGCTCGGGGTCGCTGATCAGGGCGGTGACCGGCCGGGAGAGCGTGGGGTGGCCGACGACGACGACCCGCTCGACCCCCGCGCGCAGCGAGGTGCCGAGCAGGAGGCGCGCGGTCCGGACGGCGTTGGCGCCGGCGCGCGCGCCCGAGGTGGGCTCGGCGAGGAGGGGCCAGCCGGCCCGCTCGGCGAGGATCCGGGCGGCCGGTCCGGCGTCGTCGCCGGCGACGACGAGGGTGCGCGGCCCGCGGCCCAATGTCGTCGGTCGGCTCCGGTCGCGGGTCGCCGCGGTGTCGTCGTCCTCCGGTATGCCGGTGTCCGCTCCGTCCTCCCCGCCAACGGGCCACCACGGGGTGGCTGGGTCGGGGACGAGCAGTCCGTCGAGCTGGAGGTTGAGGTGGACCGGAGCGTCGGCACGGCATACCGCTGCGGTGGTCTCGCGGACCTGGCTGGGCGGCGCGGAGGTGCGAGTGTCGGTCGTCGCCGCGAACCGGCCGAAGAGGCCGACCTGGTCGGTGGTCTGGTTCGCGCCGGTGCCGCGGAGGTGGTCGGGGCGGTCGGCGCTGACGACGACCAGCGGGCGCCCCGCGTGATGGGCCTCCATGACGGCGGGCAGGAGGTTGCCGACGGCGGTCCCGGAGGTCGTGACGACGGCGACCGGGGCGTGGCCGCCCATCGCCAGCCCCAGGGCGAGGAAGCCGGCGCTGCGCTCATCGATGCGCACGTGGACTCGCAGGTCACCAGCGCGGTCGGCGGCCCAGGCGGCCAGGGCGAGCGGGGTCGACCGGGACCCTGGGGCGAGGACGACCTCTCGGACTCCGGCGTCGCGCAGGCCCTGCAGCACGGCCACCGCCGTCTCAGACGCCCTCACGGTGTCGAGTATCCACGCCCTGACCGAGCGCGTGCGTCACCCGCGCGGCGCGGTCGGTGATTCGGGGTGCGCGGCGGGCTCGGGGCCTAGCGGCGCGGGGACGGCTCCGGGCTGAGGGCGTCGCGCATCGGGACCAGCTTGGAGTCCGACTCGGCGACCTCGGCCGCGGGGTCGGACCCGGCGACGATGCCGCACCCGGCGAAGAGCCGCAGGGACGCAGCGTCGGCGTCGTCATACCGGCCGCATCGCAAGGCGATGCCCCACTCACCGTCGCCGGACGCGTCGGTCCAGCCGACGGGACCGGCGTACCGGCCGCGGTCCATGTGCTCGAGGTCGGCGATGACCTCGGCGGCGACCGGTGTCGGTGTGCCGCAGACCGCGGCGGAGGGGTGCAGCGAGGCCGCGAGGGCGAGCGAGGAGACCGGGTCCGAGACGTGCCCGGTGACATCGGTCGCGAGGTGCATGACGTTGGCGAGGTGGAGCACCGAGGGCGTCTCGGGGACGTTCATCGACGAGCAATGCGGGGCGAGCGCATCGGCGACCGAGCGGACGGCGTACTCGTGCTCCTCGAGGTCCTTGCTCGACCGGGCCAGCGAGGCGGCGAGCGCGAGGTCTTTGGCGTCGTCGCCGGTGCGACGGATCGTCCCGGCGAGCACCCGCGAGGTGACCAGGCCCTTGTCGCGGCGCACCAGCATCTCCGGCGTCGCGCCGAGCAGACCGCCGACGGTGAAGACCCACGTCGTGGGGTACCGCTCGGCCAGTCGCTCCAGGACCCAGCGCGGGTCGATGGGGGCGGGGGAGCGGACGAGCAGGTCCCGAGCGAGCACTACCTTGTCGAGCTGACCTGCGGCGATGCGCTCGACCGCTGCGGCCACCGCGAGCTCCCACTGGGCGGCGGACTGCGCTCCGTCGGCGAAGGCGACCTCCGGCGGAGCGGTGGGCGGGGCCGCCTGGGCCGGGAACCGGGTGGTCGGGACCGCCGCAACCTCACCGTCGACATGCGAGGCGGTGGTCAGCCAGGTGCGGTCGCCGCGCCGGCCGATGAGGACCTCAGGGACGACGAGCAGCGACTCGTCGGCGGAGTCGTCGGCGAAGGCGAAGGAGCCGAAGGCGACCGGCCCGGTGCCCGGCACCCGGACCTCGTCGCGGACGATGGCGCGGGCCGACACCTGCTCCCACCAGGTCGCTGCGGCGTCGAAGCGCTCCGCGCCGGTGGTGGTGAAGCGCGCCACGGCGCCCCAGCCGACGAGGCCGTCGCCGCGCCGGACCCACGAGACGTACTCGCCGGGGTCGGCGCTGGGCGGCAGGAGAGCGAGGAGCGAGGCGACATCCGGGCCCGGCACGGTGCGGAAGACCAGGGATGGTGACGCGGGCGAGGTCTCGGCTGGGGCGACGAGGTCGTCGTCGACGAGAGGTCGTGTCGCCATAGCGACTCAAGGGTACGCCGCCGGGCCCCTCGGTGGCGCGGGCGAGGGTCCCGCGAGCCTCCTGCCGAGCATTCAAACGTGCAATACCCCGGTATGTCGGTCCAGATATCGGGACAAACCCCATCCAAGTACCTGGGGTGTCGGGACTATTGCACGTTTGGCTGCGCGCGACGTCGGGCGGGGAGCGGTGTCAGCGCCCTCCAGCGTGGTCTCGACCACCGGCGGCGCCGAGAGAGGATAGAGCCCATGAGCCGAGCCAGCCTCGACAAGCAGCCCGCCGACGTCGCCTCGATGTTCGACACCGTGGCGTCCCGGTACGACCTGACCAACGATGTGCTCTCGCTCGGCCAGGACCGGCTCTGGCGCAAGGCCACCGTCGCGGCGTGTGCCGCCCTGCCCGGGCAGCGGGTCCTCGATATCGCTGCGGGCACCGGCACCTCAAGCGAGCCCTTCGCAGACCGCGGCGTCGACGTCGTGCCGGCCGACTTCTCGTTGGGGATGCTCCGGGTCGGGAAGCGTCGGCGTCCGGACCTGACATTCACCGCGGCCGACGCGCTGCGGCTGCCCTTCGCCGACGGCTCCTTCGACGTCGTGACGATCTCCTTCGGACTGCGCAATGTGTCGGACACGGGCGCGGCGCTGGAGGAGTTCCGCCGGGTGGCCAAGCCCGGGGGCCGCCTCGTCGTCTGCGAGTTCAGCCGCCCGACGAACCCGGTCTTCGCCAAGATCTACTCGACATACCTCATGGGGTCCTTGCCGGCGATCGCCCGGCGTACCTCGTCCAACCCCGAGTCCTATGTCTATCTCGCCGAGTCGATCCAGGCGTGGCCGGATCAGCGGGCCTTGGCGCAGACCATCGCCGACGCGGGCTGGGGCGACGTCTCCTGGCGCAACCTCAGCGGCGGGATCGTTGCCCTGCACCGCGCCACCGCCACCACCGCGACCACCGCGAGCTGACCGAGGGGCCAGGCGGGCGGCCCGTGGGGCAGCCCGTAGACTGACTCGGTTCCTGACATCCCCACCCGTGACGAGCGCGACGAGCGAGGACGAGAGACGGTGACGAGCGCAGCACAGCGCCCGGGCAGCGACGGCACGGCGGCAGCCGAGGCCAACGAGTCCGCCGAGACCGCCGAGGTCGATCCCCCCGTCCAGAGCGCCGATGTCGTCGTCGTCGGCGCGGGCCCAGGGGGCTCGGCCACTGCGGCCTATCTCGCCGCTCACGGCGTCGACGTCCTCCTCCTCGAGAAGGCGTCCTTCCCTCGGGACAAGATCTGCGGTGACGGGCTGACCCCCCGGGCGGTCAAGGAGCTGGTCCACCTCGGCATCGACACCACCGGCTGGCAGCGCACCAAGGGGCTGCGGATCCTCGGCGGCGGTCACCACTTCACCCTTGACTGGCCGGACACCGCGACCTTCCCGAGCTACGGCCTGGTCCGCACCCGGCGCCAGCTCGACGAGACCCTCGCCCGGCACGCCGTGGCCCGCGGGGCCAGGCTGCAGGAGCGGACCTCGGTCACCGACCCGGTGACTGACGGCCGAGGCCGGGTCGTCGGCGTCCGCGCCAAGCTGCTCGACGACCAGGGCAGGGCGACCGGACAGACCCAGGAGATCCGGGCCAAGGTCGTTGTCGCCGCCGACGGGGTCTCCTCCCGGCTGGCCACCGCGGTCGGGCGGCCCAAGCGCGAGGACCGGGTCATGGGCGTCGCGGTCCGGGCGTACTACACGACGCCGCAGCGCGACGAGTACCTCGAGAGCCACCTCGAGCTGTGGACCACCGACGAGGCCGGCAACCGGATGCTCATGCCCGGCTACGGCTGGCTCTTCCCGCTCGAGGACGGCCGGACCAATGTCGGCCTCGGGATCCTCGACACCTCCAGTGCCTTCGGCCAGACCGACTACCGGGACGTCATGCGCCGCTGGGTCGACGGGCTCGGGGACCGCTGGCAGCTCGAGCACGACGCCACCGCGGGCCCGATCCGCGGCGCGGCCCTTCCGATGGGCTTCAACCGCACCCCCCTGTATGCCGACGGGCTGCTCCTCGTCGGGGACGCCGGCGGCATGGTCAACCCGTTCAACGGCGAGGGCATCGACTACGCCCTCGAGGCCGCGCGGGTCGGGGCGGACATCATCGCCCAGGCGCTCTCCCGCAGCACTGACCCGGCGCGCGAGCGCGTCCTGGCGTCATACCCAAAGGTCATGAAGGCCGAGCTGGGAGGCTACTTCACGCTGGGACGGTGGTTCGCGCACGCCATCGGCAACCCGGAGGTCATGCGCCTGGCCACCAAGTACGGGCTGCCGCGCACCACGCTCATGAGGTTCCTCCTCAAGATCATGGCGAACCTCCCGGAGGCCCGCGGCGGCCGGGTCGACGACCGGATCATCCACGCCCTCTCGAGCCTGGCTCCGGACGCATGAGCGGGCACCTCGTCCGTGCGGTAAGACCCGCACGTCATCCTCGGTATGCCGGGCAGGCCAGCGCCAGCAGGTCCCCCCTAGGATGGGGGAGACCTGGCTCGGTCCGTTCTCGAAAGGGGATCGACGCACGATGACCAACCCATACGTGCCGATCATCATCATGGTCGCCCTGGGGGCGGCTTTCGCCCTGATCTCGGTGGGAACGAGCCTGATCGTCGGCCCCAAGCGCTACAACCGGGCCAAGATGGAGGCCTACGAGTGCGGGATCCAGCCGACCCCGCACGCGTCCGGCGGCGGCAAGGTGCCGATCAAGTACTACCTCACCGCCATGCTCTTCATCATCTTCGACATCGAGTCGGTCTTCCTCTACCCGTTCGCGGTCGCCTTCGATCGGCTCGGCCTGTTCGCCCTCGTCGAGATGGTCCTGTTCATCGTCACCGTGTTCGTCGCCTACGCCTATGTATGGCGCCGCGGCGGCCTCGACTGGGACTACTGAGGAAGGAGGCGACATGGGACTCGAAGAACAGCTCCCCTCAGGGATCCTCCTCTCGACGATCGAGGGCCTGGCCGGGTACATGCGCAAGGCCTCGATGTGGCCGGCGACCTTCGGGCTGGCCTGCTGCGCGATCGAGATGATGGCCGTCGGGACCCCCGACTACGACATCGCCCGGTTCGGCATGGAGCGCTTCTCGGCCACGCCGCGCCAGGCCGACCTGATGATCGTCGCCGGGCGCGTCTCGCAGAAGATGGCTCCGGTCGTCCGCCAGGTCTACGACCAGATGCCGAACCCCAAGTGGGTCATCGCCATGGGCGTCTGCGCGAGCAGCGGGGGGATGTTCAACAACTATGCGATCGTCCAGGGCGTCGACCACATCGTGCCCGTCGACATTTACCTGCCCGGCTGCCCGCCGCGGCCGGAGATGCTCCTCAACGCGATCATCACGCTGCACAAGGAGATCGTGAAGATGCCGCTCGGGGCCAACCGGGTCGCAGCCGCCCGCGCCGCGGAGGAGGCCGCCCTCGCCGCGACGCCCACCCACCAGATGAAGGGGCTGCTGGCATGACCGAGGTGGACCAGCAGGCCAACCTCCCCGCCGACGAGGGCGCGCTCGGCGACCCGGTCGTCATCGGCGTCCGGACCGGGATGTTCGGGGCGACCACGGGGCACGACACGACCGGCTACGGCGGCCTGGTCACCCCGATCGTCCTCCCGGGCGCGTCACCGCGGCCCTACGGCGGCTACTTCGACGAGGTCGCCGACGCGCTCGCCGCTCGCCTGGGCGAGCAGGGGTATGCCGCGGCCATCGAGAAGGTCGTCGTCGACCGGGGCGAGCTGACCGTGTTCGTCCGGCGTGAGCACGTGGTCCAGGTCATGCAGACCCTGCGCGACGATCCGGCGCTGCGCTTCGAGATGTGCCTGGGGGTCTCGGGTGTGCACTACCCGGGCGAGGCGGGCCGAGAGCTGCACGCGGCATACCCGCTGCTGTCCATCACCCATGGGAGCCGTCGGCTGCGCGTCGAGGTGACCTGCCCCGATGCCGACCCGCACATCCCGTCGGTCGTCTCGGTCTACCCCGCGAACACCTGGCACGAGCGCGAGACGTGGGACATGTTCGGCATCATCTTCGACGGCCACCCGGCCCTGACCCGGATCCTCATGCCGGACGACTGGCCGGGCCACCCGCAGCGCAAGGACTACCCCCTCGGCGGCATCCCCGTGGAGTACAAGGGCGCCACCGTCCCACCGCCGGACCAGCGGAGGTCCTACTCCTGATGAGCACGACGACCATGGGCGCAGGCCGAGACCCGTACGCCACGACCGCCGCCGACGAGGCCGCCGCCGACGGTGCGACCGTCTACTCCTCCGGAGGTGGCGACTGGGATGACCTCGCCGACGAGGTGACCTCGCTCCACGAGGAGCGCGTCGTCGTCAACATGGGGCCCCAGCACCCCTCGACGCACGGCGTCCTCCGGCTCATCCTCGAGCTCGACGGCGAGACCGTCACCGAGGCGCGCGCCGGTATTGGATATCTCCATACCGGTATTGAGAAGAACATGGAGTTCCGCACCTGGGTCCAGGGCGTGACCTTCTGCACCCGGATGGACTACCTCACCCCGATGTTCCAGGAGACCGCCTACTGCCTCGCGGTGGAGAAGCTCCTCGGCATCACCGACGACGTGCCGGCCCGGGCGAGCATCATCCGGGTGCTCATGATGGAGCTCACCCGGATCTCCTCGCACCTGGTCTGCCTCGGCACCGGTGGCATGGAGATGGGCGCGACCACGGTGATGACGGTCGGCTTCCGCGAGCGGGAGCGGGTCTTCAAGGTCATCGAGGCGGTCACCGGCCTGCGGATGAACAACGCCTTCATCCGTCCTGGCGGGGTCGCGCAGGACGTGCTCCCCGAGCACATCGCGCTCTGCCGCGAGCAGGTGCCGCTGATCCGTCGCGGCCTCGGTGAGCTCGAGCGGCTCATCAACGAGAACCCGATCGTCAAGGGCCGCATGGTCGACGTCGGCATCCTCGACCTCACCGGCTGTGTGGCGCTGGGCATCACCGGCCCGATGCTGCGCTCGACCGGACTGCCGCACGACCTGCGTCGCGCCGCGCCCTACTGCGGGTACGAGGGCTACGACTTCGACGTCGTCACCTGGGACAGCTCCGACGCCTACGGTCGGCTGCGGGTCCGCATGGAGGAGATGTACCAGTCGCTGCGGATCATCGAGCAGGCCTGCGACAAGCTCGAGGCGACGCCCGGGCCGGTCATGGTGGCCGACCCGCGGATCGCCTGGCCGGCCCAGCTCGCCGTCGGCAGCGACGGCATGGGCAACTCGCTGGACCACATCCGGCACATCATGGGCGAGTCGATGGAGTCGCTCATCCACCATTTCAAGCTCGTCACCGAGGGCTTCCGGGTGCCTCCGGGCCAGGTGTATGTCGCTGTCGAGTCCGCCAAGGGCGAGCTCGGCTGCCACGCCGTCTCCGATGGCGCGACCAGGCCCTACCGGGTGCACTTCCGTGACCCGAGCTTCAACAACCTGCAGGCGACCTCGCTGGTGTGCGAAGGCGGCCAGGTCGCTGACGTCATCGTCGCGGTCGCCTCGATTGACCCCGTCATGGGAGGTGTGGACCGCTGATGTCCACCGGCAACGCCTCTGGCCACCTGCACGTAGCCGCCGAGTCCAAGGCGCCGTATGACGACCACACGCTGGAGTCGCTGCGCGCCGACGCCTTGGCCATCATCGCCCGGTACCCTCAGCCGCGCTCGGCGCTGCTGCCGATGCTGCACCTGGTCCAGTCCGTCGACGGATATGTCACCGGGCGTGGCATCGCCTTGTGCGCTGAGCTGCTCGGGCTGTCCACCGCAGAGGTCAGTGGGGTCGCGACCTTCTACACCCAGTTCAAGCGGCACCCCAACGGGGAGTACACCGTCGGGGTCTGCACGAACACGCTGTGCGCCATCATGGGCGGCGACATCATCTGGGAGCACATCAGCGAGTACCTCGGCGTCGGGCACGACGAGACGACCCTCGACGGCAAGATCACCTTGGAGAAGGTCGAGTGCAATGCGGCCTGCGACTATGCGCCGGTCGTCATGGTCAACTGGGAGTTCTACGACAACCAGACGCCGGAGTCGACCCGTGAGCTCGTCGACTCGCTGCGCGATGGTGCCGATGTGCGTCCGTCCCGTGGCCCGAACCGCCAGTGCACCTTCAAGGAGATGTCCCGGGTCCTCGCCGGCTTCCACGACGGCTTGGCCGACGAGGGTGTCGGTGCCGGCGAGGCGTCGCTGCTCGGCCTGAGGATCGCCAAGGAGCGCGGCTGGACCGCGCCCGCCGGGGCGGCGCCGCTGGAGCCGGTTATCGTGTCGGTTCCCGAGGCCAAGCCCGCCACTGCTCCCCCCGCGGAAGCAGTGGCCGTTGCGTCGCCCGCTGAAGCAGCGGCCGTTGCGCCGGTTGCGGAAGCAGCGGCCGTTGCGCCGGTTGCTGAAGCAGGGGATGTTGCGTCGGTTGCTGAACCAGCGGCTGGTGCGTCGGTTGCTGAAGCAGCGGCTGGCGCTCCGGTTTCTGAAGCAGCGGCTGGTGCGCCGGTTGCTAAAGCAGCGGCTGGTGCTCCGGTCGGCAGTGCGCGCCGCCGGGTCGTCCGGCGCCGTGGCGGCGAGGCTGCGCCGCAGCAGGACGTGGCGCCGAGTGCACCGGCCGCCGAGTCAGCACCGGTAGCCACGGAGAGCGTGGCGCCCGCAGCGCTGGTCGACATACCGGCGGGTTCGTCCGGGACCCACGCCCAGGGCAGGTTCGGTGCGGACTCGGCCGTTCCCGCGGCCGACGGAAGCGGACCCGCGGGCTGGGACATCAAGGGCAACGCCGACTCGATGCTCTTTCATACCCCGCAGTCGCCGTGGTACCGGCGGACCAAGGCCGAGGTGTGGTTCCGCAGCGAGGAGGCGGCGCTCGCCGCCGGTTTCACCAACGCGCTGGACCGTCGCCGTGGTGCGAAGGAGGAGTCATGACGACCGCCCTCACCCCGATCCTCACCGCGTTCTGGGACCACCCGCAGTCGTGGAAGCTGGCGACCTACGAAGCCCATGACGGCTACCGCGCCTGGCGCAAGGCCCTCGGTATGGCGCCCGCCGACATCATCACCGCGGTCAAGGACAGCAGCATCCGGGGTCGTGGCGGCGCCGGCTTCCCGACCGGCATGAAGTGGTCCTTCATGAGCCCGCCCGACGGTGGCGCGCGCTACCTGGTCGTCAACGCCGACGAGTCCGAGCCGGGCACCTGCAAGGACATCCCGCTCATGATGGCCAACCCGCATGTCCTCATCGAGGGCGTCGCGATCTCCGCCTACGCGATCGGCTGCTCGCACGCCTTCGTCTATCTGCGCGGGGAGGTCGTCCATGTCTACCGGCGGCTGCTTCGCGCCGTTGAGGAGGCCCGCACCGCCGGCCACATCGGCCGCAATGTGCACGGCAGCGGCGTCGACATGGAGATCACCATCCACGCCGGCGCGGGTGCCTACATCTGCGGCGAGGAGACCGCGCTGCTGGACTCCCTCGAGGGGCGCCGCGGCCAGCCTCGTCTCAAGCCGCCGTTCCCCGGCGCCGCGGGCCTGTACGCCCGGCCGACCTCGGTCAACAATGTCGAGTCGATCGCCTCGGTGCCCGGGATCGTCCTGCACGGCGCGGACTGGTTCAAGTCGATGGGGACCGAGAAGTCGACCGGCTTCGGCATCTTTAGCCTCTCCGGCCACGTCCGCAACCCTGGTCAGTTCGAGGCCCCGCTCGGCATCACGATGCGCGAGCTGATCGAGCTGGCCGGCGGGATGCGCGACCCGAGCAAGAAGATCAAGTTCTGGACCCCGGGTGGCTCCTCCACCCCGCTGTTCACCGACCAGCACCTCGACGTGCCGCTGGACTTCGAGTCGGTCGGCGCGGCCGGGTCGATGCTCGGCACCCGCGCCCTGCAGGTCTTCGACGAGACTACCTGCGTGGTCCGAGCCGTCGACCGGTGGACCGACTTCTACAAGCACGAGTCGTGCGGCAAGTGCACCCCCTGCCGGGAGGGCACGTGGTGGCTCAAGCAGATCCTCGGCCGCCTCGAGCGCGGCGAGGGCTCCGAGGAGGACCTCGGCAAGCTCCTCGACATCTGCGACAACATCCTCGGCCGCAGCTTCTGCCCGCTTGGTGACGGCGCGACCTCGTGCATCACCAGCTCGATCCAGTACTTCCGCGACGAGTACCTCGCTCACCTCACTCACGGGGGCTGCCCGTTCGACCGCGACGCCTCGTCGCTGTTCGCCAAGGAAGGCGCATCCGTATGACCGCCACCGCGACCCCGCCGGCCGGCGCCGCGACCCCTGCGCCGCCCGACCTGGTCAACCTGACCATCGACGGTGTCGAGGTCGCGGTTCCCAAGGGCACCCTCATCATCCGTGCCGCGGAGACGGCGGGCATCGAGATCCCGCGCTTCTGCGACCACCCCGGACTTGACCCGGTCGGGGCCTGCCGGCAGTGTCTCGTCGAGGTCGCCCTCCCCGGCCGGGACGGCCAGCTGTCGAAGATGCCCAAGCCGCAGGCGTCCTGCACGATGACCTGCTCGGAGGGTATGTCGATCACCACCCACCTGGCCTCGCCGGTGGTCGACAAGGCCCAGCGCGGCGTCATGGAGCTCCTCCTCATCAACCACCCGCTCGACTGCCCGGTCTGCGACAAGGGCGGCGAGTGCCCGCTGCAGAACCAGGCCATGGAGCACGGCCGCGGGACGTCCCGGTTCGAGGACGTCAAGCGGACCTACCCCAAGCCGGTCTCCATCTCCAGCCAGGTCCTCCTGGACCGGGAGCGCTGCGTTCTGTGCGCCCGCTGCACCCGGTTCTCCGACCAGATCGCCGGCGACCCCTTCATCGCCCTCGTCGAGCGCGGCGCCCTCCAGCAGGTCGGCATCTACGAGGAGCAGCCGTTCGAGTCGTACTTCTCCGGCAACACCGTCCAGATCTGCCCCGTCGGTGCGTTGACCGGCGCGCGGTACCGGTTCCGGTCCCGCCCGTTCGACCTCGTCTCCACCCCGAGCGTCTGTGAGCACTGCGCGAGCGGCTGCTCGTTGCGCGTCGACCACCGCCGCGGCGTCGTCCTGCGCCGGATGGCCGCGCCGAACATGGCCGTCAACGAGGAGTGGAACTGCGACAAGGGCCGCTGGGCGTTCGCCTATGCCACCGAGTCGGACCGGCTCACCACTCCGCTGGTCCGCGGCGCCGACGGCGTCCTACGTCCCGCCGGGTGGCCGGAGGCGCTCGCCGCCGCCGCCGCCGGACTACGCTCCGCCAAGGCGGCTGCGGTCCTCACCGGCGGCCGGGTCACCGCCGAGGACGCCTATGCCTACGGCAAGTTCGCCCGCGCCGTCCTGCGCACCAATGACGTCGACTTCCGCGCCCGACCGCACTCGGCCGAGGAGGCGGACTTCCTCGCCTCGTCGGTGGTCACCACCTCGCCGGAGTCCGGCGGGCTCTCCTATGCCGACCTCGGCGCCGCCTCGACCGTGCTCCTCGTCGGCTTCGAGCCCGAGGAGGAGTCGCCGATCGTCTTCCTCCGGTTGCGCCGCGCCGTCCGCAAGGCCCGCACCGCGGTGTATGCCGTGGCGCCATACCCGACCCGGGGTCTGGCCAAGCTGGCCGGCCGGCTGGTCCCTGCCGCCCCCGGGACCGAGGCCGAGATCCTCGCCGCCCTGGTGGCCGGCGACGCTCCGGGCGAGCAGATGGCCGCCCTGGGCACCGCCCTGCGGGAGCCCGGCGCCGCCATCCTCGTCGGGGAACGGCTCGCGACCGTGCCCGGCGCACTCTCCCAGGCCGCGGCGCTGGCCGCTGCCACCGGCGCTCGGCTCGCCTGGGTGCCCCGGCGTGCCGGTGAGCGCGGCGCTCTCGAGTCCGGTGCGCTGCCGACCCTGCTGCCCGGGGGTCGGCCCGTCGCCGAGCCGGCCGCGCGCGCCGAGGTCGCCGCGGTGTGGGGCGTGAGCGACCTGCCGTCCGTCGCGGGTCGCGACACCGCCGGCATCCTCGCCGGTGTGGCCACCGAGGCGATCGACGCACTCGTCGTCGGCGGCGTTGAGGCAGCCGACCTGGGTCTGACCGACCCGTCCGTCCTGCGGCGCGCCTTCATCGTCTCGCTCGAGGTCCGCGAGGGGCCGCTCACCGCGGTCGCCGACGTCGTCCTCCCGGTGGCTCCCCACCAGGAGAAGACCGGCACCTTCGTCGACTGGGAGGGCCGCCTGCGGCCGTTCTCCCTCGCCCTGTCGACCCAGGCGGTCAGTGACCACCGGGCGCTGCACATGCTCGCCGATGAGCTCGGGGTCCGGCTCAGCAGCCGCACCCTCGCCGAGATCCACGACGAGTGGCGACGGCTCTCCGCCTGGTCCGGCGCCCGCGCCGACGCACCGTCCGTCGTCCCCGCCGGGGTCCCGAGCCCCGCCGGCGGCGAGGCCGTCCTCGCGACCTGGCATCACCTCCTCGACGCCGGCCGCCTTCAGGACGGCGAGCCCTTCCTCGCCGGCACCGCACCCACGGCAGTGGCGCGGATGTCGGCGGTGACCGCCGCCGGCGCCGGCCTGGCCGATGGCGACACGGTGAAGGTGTCGAGCGCCGCCGGCTCGGTCGAGGTGCCGCTCGCCGTCACCGACGGCATGGTCGACCACGTGGTCTGGCTGCCGACCAACTCGGCGGGCTGCCAGGTCCGAACCCAGCTTCGAGCCGGTGCCGGCTCGGTCGTCTCGCTGAGCAAGGGAGGTGCAGCATGAGTGCGTTCCTCGCGGTCCCGGCGCTGCTGCCCGGGGTCCTCCCCGGCGCGGAGAACCCGGTCGCCGACTTCAGCGACACCCCGTTCTGGCTGTCCATCGTCAAGGGTGTCCTGATCTTCGTCTACCTGCTGCTGTCGACGCTGCTCGTCATCTGGTTCGAGCGGCGCGTCATCGGCCGGATGCAGCAGCGTCCCGGCCCGAACCGCAACGGCCCCTTCGGCCTGCTCCAGACCCTCGCCGACGGCATGAAGTCGATGTTCAAGGAGGACGTCCGCCCGGCGAACGCCGACAAGTGGGTGTTCACCATCGCGCCGCTCATCGCCGCGACGATGTGCGTCGTCTCATTCTCGATCATCCCGCTCGGCCCGGACGTCTACCTGTTCGGCCACCGCACCCCGCTGCAGCTGACCGACGTCCCGGTCGCCGTCCTGCTCGTCCTCGCGGTCGCCAGCGTCGGTGCCTACGGCATCATCCTCGCTGGCTGGTCGTCGGGGTCGACATACCCGCTCATGGGTGGGCTGCGCTCGACCGCCCAGGTGATCTCCTACGAGATCGCCATGGGGCTCTCGCTCGTCGCCGTCTTCCTCTTCAGTGGGTCGATGTCGACCTCCTCCATCGTCGGCTCGCAGGCCTCGATGTGGTATGTCGTCCCCGCGTTCTTCTCCTTCGCCGTCTACCTCGTGACGATGGTCGGGGAGACAAACCGGCTCCCGTTCGACCTCGCCGAGGGCGAGGGTGAGATCGTCGGTGGCTTCCACACCGAGTACGGGTCGATGCGCTTCGCGATGTTCTTCCTCGCCGAGTACATCAACATGTTCACCGTCTCGGCCCTGGCCACGACGATGTTCCTCGGCGGCTGGCAGGCTCCGCCAATCATCTCCCTCATCAACGACAACGTCGCCGGGGGCGGCTGGTGGGGGCTGCTGTGGTTCACCACGAAGCTGTGGCTCTTCATGTTCTTCTTCGTCTGGCTCCGTGGCACCCTGCCCCGGGTCCGGTACGACCGGTTCATGCGGTTCGGCTGGGAGTTGCTGATCCCCATCGCCGTGGCCTGGGTCGTTGCCGTCGCCTTCATCCGCGGCGCCCAGCTCGGCTACCTCGGCTCTGGGACGATATCCATCGGTGGTCGGGCCATCTCGACAAGCCTGCTCGTCATCATCAGCGTCATCGCCGTCGTCGCCCTGGCCGTCACCTGGGTCTGGGACGAACGCGCCAATGCGGCGGCCATGGCGGCCGCGCCGGAGGCCGAGGAGGAGATCGACCCCTTCGCGGGCGGCTTCCCCGTCCCCCCGATGCCCGGCCAGCGGCTCAAGGAACCGGCGTATGCCGGTCCGCGCTCGACCGCGGCGGCCGTGACCGATGGCGACGCGGCGAGCGAGGCGACCGACGGCGACTCAGGCACCCCCGACCCGGGCACGGCCTGGTTCACCACCTCCGAGGAGGAGCCCCGTGGCTGACGACAAGGCACTGGCCACCCCGGCGCCGGACGGGAACGTCGCCGTGCCGACGACCGCAGCGCGCAAGCGCGACGAGGCCGCCGCGCGGGGCGCCCTGTCCCAGGTCCTCGACACCGTCGCCGGCTTCGGCGTCTCCTTCGGGACGATCTTCCGCAAGCTCGAGACCGAGGAGTACCCGGAGGAGAAGCGCCCGACCGCCAAGCGCTTCCACGGGCGTCACCAGCTCAACCGGCACCCGGACGGCCTGGAGAAGTGCGTCGGCTGCGAGCTGTGCGCCTGGGCCTGCCCGGCCGACGCGATCCTCGTCGAGGGCGCCGACAATGACGACACCCCGCTCGACGAGGGTGGCCAGGGCCGGTTCTCCCCCGGGGAGCGCTACGGCCGCGTCTACCAGATCAACTACCTGCGGTGCATCTTCTGCGGGTTGTGCATCGAGGCCTGCCCCACTCGGGCGCTGACGATGACGAACGAGTACGAGCTCGCCGACAACTCCCGCGAGAAGCTCATCTTCACCAAGGAGCAGCTGCTCGCCCCGCTGCAGGAGGGCATGGCCGCGCCCCCGCACGCGATGGCCCCGCACATGGAGGAGCGCGACTACTTCCTCGGCAAGGTCCACTCGGCCAGCCCCGAGCAGCACGCCGAGGCCGACCAGCTCACCGAAGGTGGTGCTCACTGATGACCAGCGGCTCGGAGGCCGTCCTCTTCTGGATCCTCGGCCCGCTGGCCATCGTCGGTGCGCTCGGGCTCGTCTTCGCCAAGAAGGCCGTGCACTCGGCCCTCGGCATGGCGATGACGATGATCATCCTCGGCGTCTTCTACATCGCGCAGGGCGCGGACTTCCTC
>RRZU011748895.1_pt1 | contig 24554 bp, 27 predicted proteins | sample 2165561 | NCBI WGS metagenome assembly RRZU01 (sample SAMN10456909, study PRJNA506462) | wastewater metagenome | isolation source: wastewater sludge | place: USA: Moscow, Idaho | reverse complement strand
CATTCTGGAAACCCTGATGCGGTTGGATACGCGCACCATCATGGCGCAGCGCTATATTCCCGAAATCAGAGCAGGCGACAAGCGCGTGCTGGTGATTGGCGGCGAAGTGGTGCCTTATGCCTTGGCACGCATTCCGCAAGGCGGCGAAACCCGTGGCAATCTGGCCGCGGGGGGTAAAGGTGTGGCGCAAGCCTTAAGCCCGCGCGACCGTGAAATTGCCGCCGCGCTGGCACCGGAATTGCAGCGCCGGGGCATTGTGTTGGCCGGTTTGGACATCATTGGCGACTACCTCACCGAAGTGAACGTGACCAGCCCCACCGGTTTTCAGGAAATCATGGCGCAAACCGGCTTTGACGTGGCCGCCCGCTTTGCCGATGCGGTGGCCGCGGCGGCAAAGGCTGCCTGAAAAGCATTTCAAAATCATACCAAGATTAAAAACGGAAAACGGCCTTATGCCGCACAACAAAACCACCCCCAAACCCGATACCGAGGCCGATAATGGCCGCAGCATTCCCAGCTATATCCAAGAAGTGAGCGATAAGGCGCACGAATATTATGCCGATGTGCAAAGCTATGCGGCGCAAATGAAAGGCAAAACCGGCGTGCGCCGCATCATCAATGCACTGGGCTATTCGTGGGACGGCGTTAAGGCAGCCTGCGAAGAAGCCGGTTTTCGCCAATTACTGTGGCTTAACGGCACTTTATTGCTGCTGGCCTTGTTTTTGCCCTTCGGGCTGGCGGTGCAGCTGGTGTTGATTTTGGCCTCGTGCATGTCGTTGGCGGTGGAATTGATTAATACCGGCATCGAAGCGGCGGTGGATCATACCTCGCTGGACAAACACGATTTGGCCAAACGCGCCAAAGATGTGGGCTCGGCAGCGCAATACCTTACCCTGTTTATGTTGGCAGTGCTGTGGCTGTTGGCGGTGTGGCGCACATTTGTGGCTGCCTGAAAACCTGTATACGATGTGTCTTTAATTAATAGCGGCTTAAATTTAAGCCGCTATTAAGATAAGGGTGCGACAATCAGCCGCGCCGATTTCCCTTGGCGCAATCTCCTCTCTGTCTCTACAATCCCCTCCATAGAAAGCCCGATTATCGTGAAGCACAAACCGCAGGCCACCGAGCCAAAATCCGGCAATTACGCCGCCAGCGTGAAAGGCAAAACCGGCATCCGCCGCATTGTGAATGCCGCTGGTTATTCGTTCGATGGCTTTAAAGCCGCGTGGAGCGAATCGGCGTTCCGCCAATTGGTGTGGCTCAACGGCACCTTGATTATTCTGGCCTGCTGGCTCGATTTCGGCCCCGCCACCAAAATGCTGTTAATCATGGCTTCGATGATTAGCCTGATGGTGGAATTGATTAACACCGGCATCGAAGCGGCGGTGGATCACACTTCGCTGGATAAACACGAGCTGGCCAAACGCGCCAAAGATGTGGGCTCGGCGGCACAGTTTTTAGGGCTTACCCTGCTGGCGGTGATGTGGCTGATGGCTTTGTGGCGCGATTACGGCTTGAACTTGTTTTAAAGATTGCCCAATCTTTGGGTGGTCTAACACCTAAGGAAACGATATGAAAAAATGGGCAATCGGTGCTTTGCTGTTGAGCAGCAGCGCGTGGGCATTGGCAGGCGGCATCACCGTTGATAATGTGTGGGGTCGCTTTAGCGCACCGGGCATGAGCATGAGCGGTGTGTTTATGGATGTTAGCAATCAGTCGAAACAGGCCGATGTATTGGTGGGCGGCAGCACGGCAGTGGCTGAAAAAGTGGAATTGCACAACCATATCAACGACAACGGTGTGATGCGTATGCGCGAAGTGCCCGGCGGCATTGCCGTGGCCGCCGGTGAAACGGTGAAGCTGCAACCGGGCGGCCTGCATGTGATGTTGATGGGCTTGAAAAAGCCGCTCAAAGTGGGCGATACTTTTGCGCTAACACTGAAATTCAAACAGGCCAAACCGCAAACGGTTACCGTAACCGTACAAACCGGCGCCGATAAAATGCCGGCTGCGATGCCACATCAGCACAAACACGGCCATGACCATCATAAAGCCATGCCGCCGGCGCATTAAATAAGTGCATGTATAAAAAACGCTGCCTGAAAACAGATATTTGTTTTCAGGCAGCGTTTTTTATGCTGGTTTAAAGCTTAGGCGGCAAAGCGCTTGGTCACTTCGTCCCAGTTGACAATATTCCAGAATCCGCCCAAGTAGTTGGGGCGGCTGTTGCGGTAGTCGATGTAATAAGCGTGTTCCCACACATCGCAAGTCAGCAGCGGCACCGCATCGGTGGTTAGCGGGGTGGCGGCATTGCTGGTGGACACCAAATCCAGGCTGCCATCGGCTTTTTTCACCAACCAAGCCCAGCCGGAGCCAAAGGTGCCGGCGGCCACTTTGTCGAATTCAGCCTTAAAGGCATCGAAAGAGCCCCATTTGGCATCAATAGCAGCAGCCAATTCACCGGCGGGTTTGCCTTGGCCGTTGGGAGTAAGGCTGAGCCAGTAGAAAGTGTGGTTCCATGTTTGCGCCGCATTGTTAAACAAACCGCCGCTGGATTTTTTTACAATCTCTTCCAAATCGGCATTTTCAAACTCGGTGCCTTTGATTAGGTTGTTCAGATTGGTGATGTAGGTTTGGTGGTGCTTGCCATAGTGGTATTCCAGCGTTTCTTTGGATAAATGCGGTGCCAAAGCGTCCAGAGCGTAGGGCAGTACGGGTAATTTGTGTTCCATGTCGCTATCCTTGTAAATGGTGTGGTTGTGGTGTGGGCTGTTTCAGGTAGCCTTGATACCAATAAGGCTGCCTGAAAACGAGGTCGGCTTAATTATCTACCGAATCAGCCACATTGTAATACAGGGTAAGATTGTGCCGCAAATCGGCAGCCTGCGGTGTTAAAATTGGTGATTAAAGATGGGGTTTATGGAAAGCAACGGATACAAATGGATGATTTTGCCTTAAGCGACAGAGCCGATGAAGCCAGCCAGCTGATGGTGCCGCCACACTCAATGGAAGCCGAGCAGTCTTTATTGGGCGGCTTGCTGCTGGAAAACAGCGCTTGGGATCGTATTGCCGATGTGGTGAGCGAAGCCGATTTTTACCGCCACGAACACCGGCTGATTTTCCGCACCATTGCGCAATTGGTGGAGCTGTCGCGCCCGGCTGATGTGATTACCGTGCAAGAAGAATTGCAGCGGCGCGAAGACCTTGAAGCGGCCGGCGGCTTTGAATATTTGATTAATTTGGCACAAAACACCGCTTCTGCCGCCAATATCCGCCGCTATGCCGAAATCGTGCGCGAGCGCTCAATTATGCGCCAATTGGCGCAAGTGGGTACGGAAATTGCTAGAAATGCCTATAACCCGCAAGGCAAAGATGCGGCGCAATTGCTGGACGAAGCCGAAAACAATGTGTTTCAAATTGCCGAATCCACCGCCCGCTCCAAACAAGGCTTCCTGGCCATGCCCGGCCTGCTGCAAGAAGTGGTGCAGCGCATTGATGCGTTGTATTCGCGCGAAAATAAAGACGATGTTACCGGCATTGCCACCGGTTTTTTGGATTTAGACCGCAAAACCTCCGGCCTGCAACCGGGCGACCTGATTATTGTGGCCGGGCGGCCATCCATGGGCAAAACCGCGTTTTCCATCAATATTGCCGAGCATGTGGCCATTGAGGGCAAGCTGCCGGTGGCGGTGTTTTCGATGGAAATGGGCGGCGCACAACTGGTGATGCGGATGTTGGGCTCTGTCGGGCGTTTGGATCAGCATGTGTTGAAAACCGGCCAGCTGCAAGACGAGCACTGGGGCAGGTTGAATGAAGCGGTGGTTAAGCTGTCGGACGCGCCGATGTTTATCGACGAAACCCCCGGGCTGACTGCATTGGAAGTGCGCGCCCGTGCACGGCGGCTGGCGCGGCAGCAGGGCGGCAAGCTGGGCTTGATTGTGCTCGACTATTTGCAATTGATGTCCGGCTCCGGCCGCTCCGATAACCGCGCTTCCGAATTGGGTGAGATTTCACGCTCACTCAAGGCGCTGGCCAAAGAGCTGCAAGTGCCGATTATCGCCTTGTCGCAATTGTCGCGCTCGGTAGAGCAGCGCACCGACAAACGGCCGATGATGTCGGACTTGCGCGAATCCGGCGCCATTGAGCAAGATGCCGACTTGATTATGTTTATGTATCGCGACGAATACTACAACGCCGAAACCCAATTTAAAGGCTTGGCCGAGTGCATTATCGGCAAACACCGTAACGGCCCCACCGGTAAAGTGTATTTAACTTTCCAAGGCCAATACACCAAATTTGAAAATGCGGTGCTGCCCGAAGGCGGTTTTGATGACGAATAACCGTTATGTGCTTCTGTATATAACAACTTTTCAGATGTTAACTATTCGTTTACAATGGCAGCAATAACTCTATATCTGACTTAACGGACATGGCTTTTGCCATGGATGGCTATGAATAAAAACCGCAAACAGCATGGCTTTACCCTGATTGAGCTGATGGTCACCATTGCCATTCTGGCTATCATGATGGCTATTGCTTTGCCCAATATGAGCGAATTTTTAAATACCCGCCGTGTGGCCAACCGTGCTGATCAGGTGGCCAATCTGTTTCGTTTTGCCCGTACCGAAGCGGCGCGGCTGAATCTGCCGGTGGTGGTGTGTTACAGTAATGTACGCGCTGATGGCAAGGCAGATAATTTGTGCACACCGGCTTCGGCTGCCGGTGAACGCGGGATGAGTGCTTTTGCGATTAGGGGTGATTTGCCTTACAACACGGGTCGTGATGAGTTATTGCGCAGTACCGCCATCAATCAAGGCAATAAAAATGTGGATGTGGTGTTTAGTCACATTACCTTTGCCGGTGCGGTGAATGCGGCAGCGGCCAATAGTAATATTCTGGTGTTTTATCCCAACGGTACTTTTGGCCATATGAGCCGTAATGATGTTTCAGTCAATACGGCCACCGTGGCCAGCGGCTTGGTGCGTTTCCAATTTAGAGATGAGCTGGCTGCTGATGATGCTACCCGCAACCGTCGCGGTACCACCTTGCTGATTGATGCCGGCGGGCGGGTGAGTGTGTGTTCCAGAAGCAATCCCCCTGCGGCTTGTACCGTAGGCATTTAAAAGAAGGCGCCAATGGCGTTATTGTTAAAAAAGGGTGTGTGGTGATACCAGCGATTAACAACCGTTTTTCAATACAGGGCAAACGGCCTTCAAAGCAACAAGGTGCTACCTTGATTGAAGTGATGGTGGCCATTTTTGTGCTGGCATTCGGTGTATTGGCATTGATGGTGGCGCAACTGCGATCAGTGAGCAGCGTACAAGAAGCAGAAAACCAAACCGTGGTGGCGCAAGCGGCACAAACGTTGATGGAGGGAATGTTGGTGAATCCAGTTGTGTCGGTTGTGGGGGGCTCTACTAATAAAGATTATGCTGTCTATGCCCAAGGCGATGTATTGGCTTTATGCCCTATTGATGCTGATGGTGATTATCCTGATGATAATAGCGTAATTGATAAGGCTACATTGGCGCAACGCCAATTGTGTAGATTTAGTACTGATTTGCAAACTAAATTACCCAATCTAACCAATTTGAATGCACAAGTTTGCCGTGGAAATCCGCAAAACGGCGTGTGTAATCAAGCACCCAATATCTATATTATTACTGTTTCATGGGGGATGCAGGCGGGTGATGCCACGGGTGCGGCGCAAGGTATGGCCGATGCCGATGGTGTGGTTACTTACCGTTATGTGTTGCCGGTGCAAGATTGATTAAGGGGCTCCTGTGTTGAGACAAAAACCATCCCGTATTAATGCCGGACAACTCAAAATACAAACCCAGTCTGGGTTTAGTCTGATTGAGTTTCTGGTGGCCAGCATTATCAGCATGATTGTGTTGATTGCGGCTGGCTCTACTTATTTTACCACTCAGCAATTGAATCGCGTGGCCACCGAGCGCCTGAATGCGCAACAGGATTTACGCAATGCCGCGAATCTGATTGTCCGTGATGCACGCCAAGCAGGCACCTTTGGCTGTGCCAATCTGGCTGATCCCGCTGTTGTCGGTGTTAGTGCTTATGGTGTTAATCATCCTTTAGGTATCCGTTTGGCGGAAAGTGACAACCAGCCCAATAATTTCGGTGTACATGTGATGACCGGAGCTGATTTTGTTACCCGTAGTGGTGTGGCTAATTTTAATGCCGCAGGTAATGCACTGATTTTTGTTTACGGTGATGGCTTTGCGGCAGTGAATAGCTTAACTCCGAACACATTAACGGCTTCGGGCACTGTTAATGTTACTGCAATACAATTAAATGTGAATGGAAACGATGCCGTAGGCCAAGTAATGGATAATGGCAATGCTGGCGCTGCGGCACCGTTGGTTTTGTCTTCTTGCAATCGCGTCCAAACTTTACAGCGAGGCGGAGGCTATACGCGCGCAAATAACAACCGTATTACGCTGAATCCCGCTCTGAATCCTGCTGTTGTTGTCAGCACTGAAAATGCAGGTGCCAATGCATTTCAGCCCGGTTCGCTGAGTGTTAGTAAACTGGTTGGCTCTGCCTATGTGGTGGGCAGTATTAATGCCACGGGTGCTGTGAATGGATTATATCGGTTTAATTTGGGCACTGATGGTACTTGGTCCGCACCGCAGTTGTTGGTAAGCGATATTGCCAATGCTAATGGTATGGCGATGCAATTTGGTTATGTGCAAAGTGTTAATTGTACCCCCGGCGCTGTTAACCCCAATGAGCAATTTCAGTTTCACGGGCAGCTAGAAACCATAGCAGGATATGGGAAATTACCTGCTTTGATACGTATTCGCCTGAATGTGGCGTCAGGCCAAAATCGCGCCGCTGGTGTGGATGTGGGTAGGATTCATGAGTATGTGATTGATGCCGCAGTGCGTGGCGGTAATGTGTGTGCTAATCGTGGCATGGGAGGGGCATAATCATGCATTATCCAATAGCGCAACGCGGTTTTTCTTTGTTTATTGTGTTGATTGTGATGTTGGTGATTGCCTTTATGGTGGTGGCCGGTATCCAATCAATGAATACCGAAATGCGTATTAGCTCCAATGATGCCGACCGTAAGCTGGCGATGTCCTTAGCAGAAACTGCTTTACGTACGGGAGAGAAAAATGTTGGTAATTTGGGGCCTGACACACGTTTCGATGTCAACTGTACGAATGGATTGTGCATTCCAGCAGGTGGCGTGGCACCTAAGCCGGCAACAGTAGCGAGTGAGAGTTTTAATATAACCACTGCACAACGCTTAGGTGCTTGTACCGGTATATGTTCTATCCCAGCGTGGGAGCGTGCAGTGAATGACAACGAGATTTTTGCCAATAATGGCAACTCTATTGCGGTGGAGGTGACGGGTGATTATGCTAATAGGCCGCGCTATATTATCGAATATTTGAATATGGATTCGGCAGGGTTTTATTATTTTCGCGTTACTGCTCGAGCATGGGGTAAAAATCCGAATACGGTAGTGACAGTACAGTCTTACGTGCAGGCGACGTATAGTTGGGGTGGGTAATATGATGCGCAAAGGTGATGATGCTTACTACCTTGGTTGCAAGCAAGGTTTTACCTTAATAGAAATGATGATAGCGGTGGCCATTATCGGTATTTTGGCTGCTATTGCATTGCCATCGTACAGCTATTTTGTTGAAAAGGCAGATTTGGCACATGCTCGCACCGGATTGGTCACGATTAATCAGATTTTGGTACGTGAAAAAATCAAAGGTAATTTGACTGGAGCTATTATTCAAAACAACACAGACATAGCGTTGGGTGGTGTTGATGTTGGCGTACGAGAAAAATACGATATTGTGGTACGGTGTGGTTCTGGTGCTAATCCAGGTGCTTGCGCAGGCAATAATTCGGTGTCCACTTACTTCTTGTTTGCAGTGCCCAATGATATGACGAGTCGCACTAAGTCATTATGGATGAGCCATAATGGTACGGTTTATGAATGCACGGTTAAATTGAGCAATTACTTGCCCTATACCAATCCCAGCATATGTGAAATAAGTAATTGAAGAAATATAAAGTTGTTTTAGCTTTACAGGAATTTTGTTTTCAGGCAGCCTTTCAGGCTGCCTGAATTATTTTAATAATAGGAAATGTCAATATCAATACGAGATAAATAATGAATAACATCAAAAAGCTGGCCATCATCACCGGCCATAGCGCCGGATTGGGGAAAGCGTTGGCGCAGCATTATTTGGCGACGGGCTGGCAAGTGTTGGGTTTGTCGCGGCGTTTGTGGGCACCAACGCCGGGTTTGCAGCAGGCGATTTTGGATTTGGCCGATAGTGGCGCGGTGGCGGCGTGGCTGCAAAGCGATGTTTGGCGGCAGGCATTGGCAGGGGCGGGTGAGGTGTTGCTGCTGAATAATGCAGCCACGGTAGCGCCCAATGCGCTGGTGGGCAAACAGGATGCGGATGCGATTGTACGGGCGCTGGCGCTGAATATTGCTGCGCCTGTGCTGTTGAGCAATGCTTTGTTGGCCGATGCACCTGTAGGCTGCCTGAAAACGATTGTGCACATCAGCAGCGGTGCCGGACGCCATGCTTATGCCGGTTGGGCTGTGTATGGTGCCACCAAGGCGGCGCTGGATCAACATGCACAGGTGCTGGCGGCAGAAAACCACCCCAATTTGCGTGTGGGCAGCATTGCGCCGGGCGTGGTGGATACGGATATGCAGGCGGCCATCCGCAGCAGTGATGCGGCTGTGTTTCCGCTGCGTGGGCGTTTTGATGAATTGCATCGCCAAGACTTACTGCAAAGCCCGGCGGCCACAGCGGCACAAGTTGCCGCCATGATTGCGGCGGCCGATTTTGGCCAAACCGTGTGCCGTGATGTGCGTGAGCCATAATTGTGCGTGTGCTGAATAGGCTATAATCCGCCTTTCGCCCTTGCTTGAGAAAGATGCCTGAATGCCCTCTGCCGATTACTCTGCCCAGCTGGCGCAAAAGCAAGCTTATTTGCTGAGCTTGTTTTCTGAATTTGTCTTACCGCCGCTGGCGGTGTTTGATTCGCCGCCGCAGCATTACCGTATGCGTGCCGAGTTCCGCCTGTGGCACGATGGCGACGATTGCTGCTATGCCATGTTTATGCCCGGGCAAAAGCCTTCTGCGGCCAGCTTAATCCGCTTGCATGATTTTCCGGCGGCACACGAAAATATCAATACGCTGATGCCGGTATTACTGGCGGCGCTTAAAATGCAGACGGTACTGATTCAACGCCTGTATCAGGTGGAATTTCTGACCACGCTGAGCGGGCAAACCTTGGTCACGCTGATTTACCATAAAAAGCTGGATGATGCTTGGGCAGCAGCAGCCAAAAGCATGGCCGCCGCCTTGGGCATTGATGTGGTGGGGCGCAGCCGCGGTCAAAAAGTGGTGTTGGGGCGGGATTATGTGGTAGAAACCTTGTCGGTAGGTGCGCGGCAATACCATTACCAGCAGATTGAAGCCAGCTTTACCCAACCCAATGCGCAGGTATGTGAAAAAATGCTGGCTTGGGCTAGCGAAGTGGCCGCGCCTTTGGGTGGTGATTTACTGGAGCTTTATTGCGGCAACGGCAATTTCACCCTGCCGCTGGCGCAGTATTTCCGCCGCGTGTTGGCTACTGAATTAGCCAAAACATCGGTGGCGGCGGCGCAGTGGAATATGGCTGCCAACGGCATCGACAATATCGCCATCGCCCGCTTGTCGGCAGAGGAATTTACCCAAGCTTGGCGCGGTGAGCGCGAATTTGTGCGTTTGCAGCAGCAAGGTGTGGTGTTGGCCGATTATGCTTTTTCCACCGTGTTTGTGGACCCGCCGCGGGCGGGAATTGATGCGGCCACGTTGGCGTTATTGCAGCAGTTTGACAACATTATTTATATTTCCTGCAATCCGCACACCCTGCGCGACAATGCGGTACAGCTGGTACAGACCCACGATATCCGCGGCATGGCGCTGTTTGACCAATTTCCATTTACCGAACATATTGAAGCGGGTATGTATTTTGCCCGACGCGGATAAGCAAAACCCCTGTTGTGGATACAACAGGGGTTTTTCAGGCAGCCTTGTGTTGATTTGGCGCGTGGTTTATTGGCTCAATACATCCACACCCTTGGGTGGGGTAAACGTGAACTGGCTGCGCGAAAGGTTGGGGCGGGTGTTGAGGTTGTTAAAGCGGATGGTGGTGTTGTTGCCGAAGCTGTCGCGCAGTTGCATGGCGGCCAAGGCATCGCCGCGAAAGCCGATGCGGATAAATTGGTAGCCGGCATTATTGCTTTTGGGCGTGGCGCGTACATAGTCGATGCCGCCTTCGCTGCCGTCTTCTTTGAGGGTGTAGCTGGCGTCGAGCGCATCTTTATTCGACAAAATGGCCGCCGGGCTGTCGCCGATGGTTTGGTTTTGAGCGCGTTTGGTTACTTGCGCCAAGTCTTGGTCGTAGAGCCAAATGGTGGTGCCGTCGCCCACAATGGTTTGCTTATAGGGCTTGGTGTAATCCCATTTAAACAGGCCGGGGCGCAGAATTTGAAAGTCACCGTGGGTGGTTTGGCTGCGTTTTTTGCTTTGCACGGTTTGGCTGAACGTGCCGCTGATGCCGTCGGTGTCGGTGTTGAATTTTTTTAAGGCATCAATCGCAGCCGCATTGGCCAAGCCGATGCTGGCTGATAAGGTGATGGCCAAGGTGGTTTTGAGCAGGGTTTTGCGGTTCAGTTTCATCAGCACGCGTCCTTTCAAACGGGTGGGATTATTCGGGTTGATGCGGCATGATATGGGGTTTATGGCCGAAAAAACAGGGCTATTGGGTGGCTATTGTTAATGTAAAGATGGTGTTCGGTATACTAATTCACTGAAAATAAATCAGATTTAAGCCTGTTTGATGTTGTTTGCTTAACGCATTTTTAAGCCCGGGCTGGGCTATAATGCCGCTTTTCATGCCCGTTTTGCCGCCATGCTGATTTATCCCGCCCTTGAAGCGGCCTTATTGTGTACCGATGCCGCCGATAAATGCCGCCAAACCGCCGCCTTGGCCGCGCATTGTGCCAACACCGCATCGCTGGATTTACATGCTGCCAGTGCGGCGCTGGATTTTCGCCATGCCGGGCATCCGGCCAAGCCCAAGTTGGTGCCGCCCGCCGCGGTGAAAACGCGCAAAATGACCACCACCGCGGGCTATGCGGCCATGCTGCACGCCATTGCGCATATTGAATTTAATGCCATCAATCTGGCGCTGGATGCGGCTTACCGCTTTCGCAGGCTGCCTGAAAGCTTTGTGCGCGACTGGATACGCGTGGCCGCCGAAGAAGCGCACCATTTTGGCCTGATGCGCCAGCGTTTGCAGCATTGGGGCTTTGATTACGGCGATTTCCCCGCGCATAACCATCTGTGGGACATGGCCTACAAAACCGCGTTTGATCCCTTGCTGCGCATGGCGCTGGTGCCACGGGTACTGGAAGCACGCGGTTTGGATGTTACCCCTGCCATTCGTGCCAAAATCGCCCAAAAAGGCGATGCCGACACCTGCGCCGTGCTGGATGTGATTTACCGCGATGAAGTGGGCCATGTGGCGGTGGGCAATGATTGGTATCAGTATTTGTGCCAACAGCGCGGCTTGGCACCGGTGGCCTTGTTCCGCCGCCTGCTGAGCCGCTACGATTTATTTGTATTTCGCGGCCATGTGAATGCCGAAGCGCGCGAACAGGCCGGATTTTCGGCTTTTGAGCTGGCCATGCTGGAAAATTTTGAACAAAGCCGCAGTGTTACCGGCCATTGGCCGCAAGCCTTGCAACATTGATGAATAGTGAATTAAATTTGAACCAATACTGCATTGGATCGCCTACGCGCTGCGCGAACGAGTTTGTAAGGTGCTAAAGCACCAACAAACTCTGTTCCGCCTTGTCTTGATTCAAATTTAATCCACGATATTGGAAGCAACCTACATGAATACAAAAGCCGTTTTATTTGATTTGGATGGCACCTTGGCCGATACCGCACTGGATTTGGGCGGCGCCCTCAACCGCTTGCTCAAGCGCAAAGGGCTGCCTGAAAAAGACATGGCCGATATCCGCCCGGTGGCCAGCCACGGTGCTAACGGCCTGATTTTGCTCGGCGCGGGTATCGATAAAGACCATGCTGACCACGCCCATTGGCGGGTTGATTTTTTGGCCGAATACGAAAACGGCTTTGCCAACGAAACCGTGTTGTTTGACGGCGTAAACGCGCTGCTGGCCGAGCTGGATCGGCGCGGCGTGGTGTGGGGCATCATCACCAACAAACCGCATATTTTTACCCACCGGCTGGTGCCACAACTGGGCTTTGTGTGTCCGCCCGCCGTGGTGGTGAGCGGCGACACCACCGCCGAAGCCAAACCGAGCACCAAGCCCATGCTGTATGCGTGCGAGCAAATCGGCATTGCGCCGCAGCATTGCGTGTATGTGGGCGATGCCGAGCGCGATATGCAGGCAGGCAAAAACGCCGGTATGCGCACCGTGCTGGTGAACTGGGGTTATATCGCCGCCACCGATAATGTGGGTGAATGGCCTGCGGATGCCGCGATTGATAAGCCGCAAGATTTGCTTAAATTGCTGTAATTTCCCCAGTATTGCACCACAAAACAAGCCATGCCGATGACGGTATGGCTTGTTTTTTAGGGCAGCTTATTTTATCATCACAAAAATTTGATATTAAGGATAAGTGATGCAATTGGATTGGTGGTGGGGCTTAGCCGGTGGCTTGTTGATTGGTGCCGCTGCATCATTGCTGTGGCTGCTGTATGGCCGTATTTTGGGTGTTAGCGGTGTGGTGGCCGGGGTATGGCAGCAAAGCGGCGCTGAACGTGCTTGGCGTGTGTGGTTTGTGGCCGGGGTGTTGTTGTCCGGCTTGATTTACCGCTTAAGTTTCGGGCTGCCTGAAATCAGTTTGCCTTATCCGTGGTGGTGGTTGGTGCTGGCCGGTTTGTTGGTGGGCGTGGGCACGCGCATGGGCAGCGGTTGCACCAGCGGCCACGGGGTATGCGGTTTGGGGCGGCTGTCGGCGCGATCCGTGTGGGCGGTGTTGGTGTTTATTGGCAGCGGTGTGCTTACGGTGGCTTTGCTGCGTCATGTATTGGGGGTGATGTGATGCGCATTGGTGCTTTGTTGCTGGGCTTGTTGTTTGGCTTTGGGCTATTGCTGTCGGGCATGGCCAATCCGGCCAAAGTGCAGGGTTTTTTGGATTGGTTTGGCGGTTGGGATGCCACGCTGGCGTTTGTGATGGGCGGCGCCGTGGCGCTAACTTTGCCGCTGTTTCAATGGGCAGCCAAACGGCCACAGCCACTACTGGCCGGGAGTTGGTATGCGCCGGCGATGCAGGGCATAGACCGGCGTTTGATTTTGGGCAGTGCGCTGTTCGGTATCGGCTGGGGCTTGGCCGGTATCTGCCCGGGGCCGGCCTTGGTGCTGCTGGGCTTGGGGCACTGGGACACGCTGGTGTTTTTGGTGGCGATGGTGGCGGGCATGGGCGGCTGGCAATATTGGCAGCGCCGGGTGAATTGACACGGCGCACAAAAATCCGCACCATGGCTGCCTGAATATTTCAAGCAGCCTGCCAACCTTAAGGAGACACCATGAATGCCGACTTTGCCACCGCCGATTTAATCGACCTTGCCCCCGATACGCCGTCATGCCAATTGCCCTTGCAAAGCTTTGGCCGCCGCCTGCGTTTTTGCGGCCGCGTGCGCACGGTGCGTTGTTTTCAAGACAACGGCTTGGTGAAGCAATTGCTGAACACGCCCGGCAATGGCGATGTGCTGGTGGTGGACGGCGGCGGCTCGCGCTACAGTGCGTTGGTGGGCGATATGATTGCCGAGGCCGCCCGCAGCAATGGCTGGGCCGGGGTGATTGTGCACGGCGTAATCCGCGACAGCGTGGCGATTGGGCAAATGGATTTTGGCATTAAAGCCATGGGCACCAATCCGAAAAAAAGCGCCAAAGACAGCGCGGGCGAAGTGGATGTGGCGGTGTGTTTTGGTGAGGTTACTTTTACGCCGGGCGATTATGTTTATAGCGATGAAGACGGTGTATTGGTGAGCAAAGCACCGATTGAGGCTGCCTGAAACAGAAAGATAAATCCAAGGCTGAGGGCTTTGTACAATGCAGATTTTGTCGCTCCTGCGTAGGCAGGATCCCGGCCTGAAGCACAGCTTTAGTTAATAAACAATGCTGTGACGGCGGTTTGATTAAAGGCTGCCTGAAAGATTTGAGCTTCGCAGAAGCTTTGCTTTCAGGCAGCCTTATCGCTTTTTTGTGTTTGAGCTGGTTATTAGGGAATCCATCCGGCGAGGATTTCGGCCAGGGGGCCTGTAAGCGAACGAGCAACATTTTCGTTGGTTCCGTACTCGCTTTTCAAGGCAATCACCAGTAGCCATTTTTTGTTGGTTGGATTAGTCCATTTGACGCATAACATCCCATTGCTGTGCGTTGCCATTCTAACCACGTGTTCGGTATGTTTTGCCATGCGGGCGGTACGCAGCAGTGCTGGATTGCCAGCAAAAACGGCTTCAAGCTTGGTCAGAACTTTGTCATAGTCGGGACCTTTGCTCATGGGGATAATGGTAATGAGCAAGGTTTGAAGCAAATTGTTCATGAGCGAGCCAACCTATTTTTTCACCGGATGTTTGGCCAACATACGTTGTAAGGTGCGCCGGTGCATATTCAGTGCGCGGGCGGTGGCGGAGATGTTGCCTTGATGTTGTTGCAGCACAAATTGAATGTGCTCCCATTTGAGCCGTTGCAAGGAAGGGCCTTGTTCGGCGATGGGGGTTTGTTGGTTGTCTTCGGCCACGGTGGTGTTGTCGTTGCCGAAGGCTTGCAGCAAGGTGGCCACGTCGGCCGGTTTGGGCAGGTATTGGCAGGCACCCAGTTTGACGGCGCTCACGGCGGTGCTGATGCTGGCGTAGCCGGTGAGCACCACGATTTTGCCGGCCGGAAATTGCTGCACCAGCTGCGGCAGCAGTTGCAGGCCGCTGTCGCCGCCCAGATTCAAATCCAGAATAATGCCGTCGGGCCGGCCTGGGTAGGCGAGGGCGGCATCGCTGTTGGTCGCCCAATCGAGGGTTAGGCCGTGGCGGCTAAAGCCGCGTTGCAATAAGTGGGCAAAGATTTCGTCGTCGTCGATCAATAAAAAGTGTTTCATTCAGGCAGCCTTGGTGGGGGTTTTGGGTGCAGGGCAGGGGGTGAGCGGCAGGCGGATTTCGGCATACACGCCGCCGTCGTGGTGGTTTTGCAGGGTGAGGCTGCCGTGCATACGTGCCAAGGTGGCGTGCGACAGCAATACGCCCATGCCCAGCCCGGCCGGTTTGTCGGATTGCTGTGCGTTCAGCCCGGCGTGGCGCAGCTGTGCTTCGGATAAAAAGCCGCTGCGGTTGCGGATGCCGATAATCAGGGTTTGCGCTGCGGTGATGCGCGTTTCCAGCGCCACGCTTTGTTTGCCGGCATCGGCGGCGTTGTTGAGGATATTTAAAAATGCCGACCAAAACAAGGGATCGAGCTGTACGCACACATCGGGCGCAATCGGGCTGTGTTGCTGCCAGGTGTAGTGCGCTTCCGGGCGCAGGTTGTGCCAGTGGCGCAGCTGGGCGTTGAGGGTGGCGTAGAGCCAGGTGGGCTGTGGGCGGGCTTGCGGCTGGTCTTTGGGTTTGAGCTGCCACAGTACGTCGCGGCATTGGTTGAGCTGGCTGCGCATCAGTGCCAAATCTTGGCTTACTTCGGCGGGCAAGTCGGTGCGCGCCTGCAATTCGTCGGTGAGCAGCAGCAGGCTGTTGAGCGGGGTGGAGAGTTTGTGGGCGGTGTGCGCCGCTTCGATGCCCAGCGAGAGCACTTGTTCGTTTTGCTGTTGCTGCGCATGGGCGCGTTGCAGTTGGTTTTCGCGCCAGTTCAGTGCCTGTATCAGCCAGGTAATGCAGGCGGTAATCAGTGCGGCGGAGAGGGCGAAGGTAAGCCACATGCCGCCGATGTGGATACGAAACAGCCAATCCGGCTCTTGGCTGGGCACCGGAAACGGCAGGTGAAACTGAAACAGCAGAAAATACGTGGTCACACACACAAAGGCCATGCCCCAGGCAAAATGCACCGAGCACACCAAGGCTGCCAACAGCAGCGGCGGCAAATACAGCGAGGCCATGGGGTTGGCGATGCCGCCGGTAAGATAGAGCAATTCGCTGAGCGTAAGAATGTCGGCAATCAGCCCCAGCTCCACCAAATGCTCGGGGCCGTGGCGGCGATGCCATATGCTGAGTAAACCGTTGGCGGCGGCCAAAAACAGCAGCGTGAGCGATAAGGGCAGCAACGGCACCGGCCACGCCAGCGCCCAAGTGCCCAGCAAACCGGCCAGCATCAGCGCAATAAACAGCCAACGCGCACGCAGGGTAAACAGCAGCACCGGTGCGTAGGCAGCTTGGGAAAAGGTGTGTGGACGCAGATTCATGGCCGCCACTGTAGCCCAACTGTGCAGGCAAAACAATGATTAACGCTACCTGAAACGGATTTTTGCGACAAAATGCCGCATTGTTTTACGCCCAACTTGGCGGCATACTGAAGCCGTTCTTTCCAGAAGACCTTTTGCCACCGCTGCCCTTGCGCAACGGTGGTTTTTTATGCGTGTTTGGTTTGCTTGTTCAGGCAGCTTTATAGTGGTAATGAAGAATAGATATAGATAAATGAGTGTGTCCGTTATTGGCCTGCTTGGCGATATGGTACACTTTGGCGGTTTTGTTTTGCTGCGGCCATTGCTATGACTCTTCATCCGCCTTTCCCGCGTGTGCTCACCATTGCCGGTTCTGATTCGGGCGGCGGTGCCGGCATCCAAGCCGATTTAAAAACCTTTGCCGCGCTGGGTGCGTATGGTGCCAGCGCCATCACCGCCATCACCGCGCAAAACACCTACGGCGTGCGGGCGGTGCAGGCCTTGGCGCCGGAAATGATTGCGGCGCAATGCGATGCGGTGCTGGACGATATGCGCATTGATGCGGTGAAAATCGGCATGTTGGCCGATGTGGCCGGTATTGAAGCGGTGGCGGCGGTGTTGCGCAGCCGCTGTTTGCCGTTTGTGGTGCTCGATCCGGTGCTGGTGGCCACTTCGGGCGACGGCTTGGCGCTGGAAAATACCGTGGCGGCCATGTGTGCCGAGCTGCTGCCGCTGGCCGATGTGCTAACCCCCAATTTAAGCGAACTGGCGGCCTTGAGCGGCCAAGCGCCGGCGGCCGATGAAAACGAAATGTTGGCACAAGGGCAGGTTTTGTTGAACAAAGGCGCGGCGGCGGTGTTGCTTAAAGGCGGCCATTGGGCAGATAGCGATGAAGCGGCGGATTGGCTGCTCAGCTCCGATGCGCCTGCTCAGCGCTTCAGCCGCCCGCGCATCCATAGCCATCACACCCACGGCACCGGCTGCACTTTGTCGTCTGCCATTGCCGCTTTGCGCCCGCGCCATACCGATTTGGCCGCGGCGGTGGCTGAGGCCAAAGATTATGTACACGGTGCGATTGCCGCAGGCCAACATTGGCAACTGGGCGGCGGCCACGGGCCTTTGGCGCATTTTTGGCGTTTTTACGGCGATTAAACGACGTGTTTTATCCAAGCGATTCCATCACGATGGCCGCAGCCATTCAGGCTGCCTGAAACCTCAATTAAGAAAGTCAAACCATGCAAAGCTGGCATGAGGCCATTGGTGCCGAAAAAGAACAGGTATATTTTCAGCAGATTTTACACAGCGTAAAGGCCGAACGTGCGACCGGCACGCTGGTGTATCCGCCAGCGGCCGATGTGTTCAATGCCTTTAAGGCCACCGAATTTCAGCAAGTTAAAGTGGTGATTCTGGGGCAAGACCCTTACCACGGCGCCGGGCAGGCGCACGGCTTGTCGTTTTCGGTGCAGGCCGGAGTAGCGCCGCCGCCCTCGCTGGTGAATATTTACAAAGAGCTGGCCGACGACATTGCCGGTTTCCAGATTCCGGCGCACGGCTGTTTGCAACACTGGGCCGAGCAAGGCGTGCTGTTGCTCAATACCGTGCTCACAGTGCGTGCCGGGCAGGCGCATTCGCACGCCGCGCTGGGCTGGGAAACCTTTACCGACCGCGTGATTGCGATGCTCAACCAAGAGCGTGAAGGGCTGGTGTTTTTGCTGTGGGGCAGCCATGCGCAGAAAAAAGGTGCGTTTATCGACCGCAGCCGCCATTGCGTGCTCACCGCGCCGCACCCATCGCCGTTGTCGGCCTATCGCGGCTTTTTCGGCTGTAAACATTTTTCGCAGGCCAATGCTTATTTGCAACAGCAAGGGCTGGCGGCGATTGATTGGCAGGTTTAAAGACTGCCTGAAACGGAATAAAACACCATGGATTCACTCACCCAAGCCGTGCTCGGCGCCACAATTCAGGGCGCAGGCATGGGGCGCTACCAAGGGCGCAAAGCCTTGCTCTACGGCGCCATGCTCGGCACCTTGCCTGATTTGGACGTGCTGATTCGCTATGCCGACCCGGTGTCGTCTATGACTTATCACCGCGGCTTTACCCACTCGCTGTTTGTGTTGCCGCTGCTGGCGCTGGTGTTGGCATGGTTGATTAAAAAACGCTGGCCGCACAGTGCCTATGGTTTTGGCCGCCTGTATGCCACCTTGTGCCTGGTGCTGGTAACGCATCCGATCTTGGATGCGTTTACCGTGTACGGCACCCAATTGTGGTGGCCGCTCACGCCCACGCCGCAGCAGTGGTCGGGCGTGTTTATTATCGATCCGCTCTACACCCTGCCCATGCTGGCCGCTTGCGTGTATGCCCTTGCCACGCGCATGAGTGTGGCGGCGCAGAAAGCCTTGGCGGCCACGTTATTGTGGGGCTGTATCTACTTGGCTTGGGGCACTTATGGCCAATACCACCACCAGCAACGGGTTCAGGCAGCCTTGGCGCAACAAGGCATTGCGGTAAAACGCATTATGGCCACGCCCATGCCGCTGAACACCGTACTCTACCGCGTGGTGGCCGAAACCGATAATGGCGACTATATCGACGCCGTGAGCGGCTGGCTCGACCAAACCCCGCCCGAATTTATCCGCCAGCCGCAAGGTTTGGCACTGGCCGCGCCTTTACAACACGATGCGCTGTATCAACGGCTGGCTTGGTTTAGCGACGGCTGGCTGCGTGTGGACGACATCAACGGCCAATTGGTGGTCACCGATTTGCGCATGGGCGTGCCCGGCCGCCATAATTTCCGCTTTGTGATGGCTGAAAAACAGGCCAACGGCCACTGGCACACCGTAACCCCCTACCGACATGAAGACGATTTGGGCGACTTGAGGCAATCGCTGGCGCTGCTGTGGCAACGCATATTCGACAGCCGCCAAAGCCTGCCCTTGGCGAGCTGGGCTTCGTCGGGTGACGGGCGGCAGGCGTTAGGTGACCGATAGGATTACAGGCTGCCTGAAACACCATTGTAAAACCCCACCCGCGTCGCACCTGCGCAGGCAGGTGCCCAGCGCAAAGCAGCGCTTTGCTTACTCGTTACTGCCGCAAGCTTCAAAAATACAAAACCATGAAACTCAACCCCCAACAACACGAAGCCATTCATTATCTGGGCGGGCCACTTTTGGTGCTGGCCGGAGCGGGCAGCGGCAAAACGCGGGTGATTACCCAAAAAATCGCCTACCTGATTACCGAAGCCGGCTATCCGGCGCATCAAATCGCCGCCATCACCTTTACCAACAAAGCCGCGCGGGAAATGCAGGAGCGCATCGGCAAGCTGTTGGGCAAAGGGCAAACGCGCGGGCTTACCGTGTGCACCTTCCATTCGCTGGGGATGCGCATCTTGCGCGAAGAAGCGGCGCGGGCGGGCTATAAAAAGCAGTTTTCCATTCTGGATGCCGCCGATGCGGGCAAAATCATTGCCGAGCTGCTCGGCAGCAGCGGGCGCGAGCCGGTGTTTAAGGCGCAAAACCGCATTTCGCGCTGGAAAAACGACCTCACGCTGCCTGAAACCGCCTTGCTGCAAGCCGAAAACGAATGGGAGCGGCAAATGGCGCAGCTGTATGCGGGCTATCAAGACACCTTAATCAGCTATCAAGCCGTGGATTTTGACGACTTAATCCGCCTGCCCGCCGAAATCCTGCGCGACCACAACGAAGTGCGCCACCACTGGCAACACCGCTTGCGCTATTTGCTGATCGACGAATGCCAAGACACCAACACCTGTCAATACGCACTGATGCGCTTGCTCACCGGTGCCGAAGGCCAATTCACCGCCGTGGGCGACGACGACCAAAGCATCTATGCCTGGCGCGGCGCCAATGTGGAAAACCTGCGCCTGCTGCAAAGCGATTATCCGCAAATCAAAGTGATTAAGCTGGAGCAAAACTACCGCTCCACCGCCCGCATCCTGCGCGTGGCCAACCAAGTGATTGCCCACAACCCCAAGCTGTTTGCCAAAACGCTGTGGAGCCAATACGGTTTGGGCGATATGGTGGATGTGATTGCCTGCAAAGACGAACAGCACGAGGCCGAAGTGGTGGTGGGGCGCATCGCCCATCAAAAGTTGATTGGCGGCGATAAGGTGAATTATGCCGATTTTGCCATTCTTTATCGCGGCAACCACCAAGCACGCGTGTTTGAAGAAGCCCTGCGCAGCCGCCACATTCCCTACCGCCTCTCCGGCGGGCAAAGTTTTTTCGATAAGGCCGAAATCAAAGATGTGCTGGCCTATGTGCGCCTGCTGGCCAATCCGGACGACGATCCGGCCTTTTTGCGCGCCGTCACCACCCCGCGCCGCGGCGTGGGCGATGTAACTCTGGCCAAGCTGAATGCCTACGCCCAAATCGCCCATTGCAGCCTGTTTCAGGCAGCCCAGAGCATGGAAGCACTGGCCGAATTAAACAGCAAAAACCGCGAACATTTGCAGCAATTTATGGCGCTGATGCAAGCACACCAAAGCCGCGCCGCCCGCGAGCCCGCGGGCAGCCTGCTGCAAAACCTATTACAAGACATCGGCTACGAAAACCATCTTTTGTTCAGCGAAGAAGGCAAAAGCGGCGAAATCAAATGGCGCAACGTGCAAGACCTGGCCGCCTGGATTGGCCGCAAAGGCGAGGAAGACGGCAAAAACATCCTCGAAATCGCCCAAACCATTGCCTTGATGACCTTGCTGGAAGGGCGCGACGAAGAAGAAACCGATGCGGTGAAAATGTCTACCCTGCACGCCTCCAAAGGGCTGGAGTACCCGCAAGTGTTTTTGGTGGGCTGCGAAGAAGGGCTGTTTCCGCACGGCGACAGTGTGGAAGAAGGCAATATCGAAGAAGAGCGCCGCCTGATGTATGTGGGCATCACCCGCGCGCAGAGCAAGCTGGTGCTCACCCACTGCATCAAACGCAAACGCGCCGGGCAATGGCAGTTTCCTGAGCCCAGCCGCTTTATCGACGAAATGCCCGCCGAAGACATTACCATACTGGGGCGCAAAGGGGGCGCCCCGATTGTGAGCCAGGCCGAAGGCAAAAGCCGCCTTTCCGGTATGTTGGCGATGCTGGCCGACAAAAAATAGGGTGGCTGACAAAATGCGGCAGTTTTGCCCCTGCTGCGCCGAAATGGGCGTAAAGCTTAAATTATGCTTATGAATTATTTGTTTAAAATCAATAGACTGTATTTGGTATGGGGCTTGCTATTATTAAGCCGAGTAAGTCTTCATGATGCGTAAGCATTATTGAGTGGATATACTTGATTTGTGTTTATTTAACCCGGCTCATTTATGCGCCGGGTTTTTTTTGTTGATTGTGGGGTGTAGGCTGCCTGAAAGCAGGTTGGTTGGCATTAATTACTGAAGTTACACATTCGTATCTAAAGGCTGCCTGAAATGTAAGGCCGTCATTGCCGAACTTGATTTGGTAATTCATTAGCAAGCGGTGAAATAAAACAGGCTGCGTTTTTGTATTCGTTTCTTATCATTTTAATTTGCGCTACATGGCCGCGCGGCCACTTACTTTTCTTTGCTTCGCCAAAGCAAAGTAAGCAAAAGAAAGGCGACCCCGGTTGCAGGTTTGGCTACGCCAAACTTCCCTCATCTCCACGAATTTTAGCGGCGGGTGCGAACTCGCTGCGCTCAAACATAGCGCACCCTTCTCCCGCTAAAATCCGCTCCGATTCGGCTGCGCCAAGGGGAAAGCTGCACGGATTATGCGTTTCAGGTAGCCTAAACAAAAGAATTTATGATATGAATTGCTACACTTTTATTCGAATACGTAAGTTCACTTAATTAGCCAGCACTTGCGCCACGCCCTGATTGGCCAGTGCATCGGCGCGTTCGTTGTCGGCATGGCCGGCGTGGCCTTTTACCCAGTGCCAGCGCACTTGGTGCCGCGCGGTTTCGGCGTCCAGTGCCTGCCATAAATCCACGTTTTTCACCGGCTGCTTGCCGGCGGTTTTCCAACCGCGCGCTTTCCAGCCGCTAATCCATTCGCTCATGCCCTGCATCACGTATTTGCTGTCGGTGTATATATCCACCGTGCACGGGCGCTTGAGCGCGCGCAGGCCTTCTATCACCGCCATCAATTCCATGCGGTTATTGGTGGTGGCAGGCTCGCCGCCGTAGAGGGTTTTTTCGTGGCTGCCGTAGCGCATCAATACGCCCCAGCCGCCCACGCCGGGGTTGCCTTTGCAGGCGCCGTCGGTATAGAGGGAAACCGCGTTGTCCATGGATTGACTGCCATGTTTGAGAGAGGGTGGCCATCATAACAAAAAGCGGGCACAGAAGCGAAAAGGCATTGCCTGTGCCCACAAAAAACCGCCCGGGCTTGAGGCGGGCGGTTGTGTATGGCTGCGACCAAAAATTATTGATAACCGGCGCGGCGCATCAGCATCACGGCTTGTTTCTGGTTTTTGCCCGCCACCGATACATTGATGACGTCTTGCTTGAAGCTGCCCCAACGCGCCACTTTGGCATCGGGTTTGATGCGCGGGTTGGCCGGGTATTCGTGGTTCAGGTCGGCAAACAGGTTTTGCGCTTCGGCACCGGAGAGCCATTCGATGAATTTTTGCGCTGCGGCCGGTTGTTTGCTGTATTTGGCTACGCCCGCGCCGGACACATTCACATGGGTGCCGCGGCCGTTTTGGTCGGCAAAGGCAATACCCAGTTTGAGGTTGGGTTTTTGATCCATCAGGCGGCCATAGTAATAGGTGTTGCCAATGCCCACATCACAACGGCCCGCGGCAATGGCTTCCATCATGGCGGTGTCGTTGGGGAAGGGCGCTACGGCCAGATTGCGTACCCAACCGCGCACGATTTCATCGGTTTTTTTGGCGCCCAGGTTTTGCATCATGGTGCCCACCAGCGATTGGTTGTATACATTGTTGGAAGTGCGCAGGCACAGGCGGCCTTTCCATTTGGGGTTAGCCAGGTCTGCATAGCTGGAAATGTCGGCCGGTTTGACTTTATCGGTATTGTAAAAAATGGTGCGCGCGCGTACCGATAAGCCGTACCATTCGTTTTTCGGGTCGCGCAAGTGTGCCGGAATATTGGTTTTTAAGGTGTTGGAGTTGATGGGGCGCAGCAAGCCCATTTGGCTGGCTTGCCATAAATTACCACCGTCTACGGTGATGAACACATCGGCCGGTGAGTTGCGGCCTTCGGCACGCATTTTTTCCATTAAGGGGCCGGCGGAATCTTGCACCAGCTGTATTTTGGTGCCGGTTTGCTGCTCGTATTTGGCCACAATCGGCTTGAGCAGGTGTTCGGCGCGTGAAGAGTACACCACCAGTGTGTCGGCATAAGCGGGGATGGCCGCAGCCAGGGCGATTGAAACAGCCAATGTTTTTTGCAACATTCCATTTTCCTTTGATTGGGTTGGATAGAATACCAATTCTAAAAAATAAGATAACAAGGCGGAACAGATTTACTTGGTGCTTCAGCACCGTAGTAAATCGTTCTCTTTGAGCTGAGCCGAAGACAGTGCACTTAGTACGGAACAGAGTTTGTTGGCACGCCTACGCCTTACAAAGTCGTTCGCTGTGCGCTAAGGCAAGCCAACGCAGTTAGGTTATTTTTTAGGATTGGTGTACATCAACACAAAGCCGCCAAACCCGCATGGGTAGGGCGGCTTTCGTATGGCTGCATTCTAACAAGGTTTATGATGAATTGGAATAGGAATAGTTATCATTTTACTTGGAGATGATGATTATTGCGTATCGCGGGTTTCAGGCAGCCTTTAAACACAGCTTTACACGCTGGCCAGCACCTTAACATGCGCCGCCACGCTGCGCGCCAATGGTGATAATTCATAGCCGCCTTCCAATACGGAAACGATTTTGCCTTGGCAATACAATTGTGCAATCTGCATCAATTGCTCGGTTACCCAAGCGTAATCGGCCTCCACCAAGCCGAAGTTGCCCATATCGTCTTCCAAATGGGCATCGAAACCGGCGCAGATAAACACCAATTCCGGTTGGAATTCGTGCAGACGCGGCATCCAATGGTTTTGCACCATTTCGCGAAAGGCATCGCCACGGGTGCCCGAAGGCATGGGCACATTAATGATGTTGGGGTTG
>RRZU010520133.1_pt1 | contig 24556 bp, 22 predicted proteins | sample 2165561 | NCBI WGS metagenome assembly RRZU01 (sample SAMN10456909, study PRJNA506462) | wastewater metagenome | isolation source: wastewater sludge | place: USA: Moscow, Idaho | reverse complement strand
TTTATTACAACATTTATCTCTATGGTCATTTTTCACACAGAAAACATCATAATTAGATCCATTTAGAACCACTTTTTTTATTTTTACACCTTTTATATCTGGTTTAAATGTGGTAGAATTACTTTGCATAAATATCAATTTCCTTTCGTTTGTTTTCTCGCAAAAACATAATACAACGAAATTGTTATTTATGCTATTTTTTTATCTCTTTTTTTGACCCCCACAGATATTATAGAGCCTGTTTTAATAAAAAAACTCCTAATAAAATAGGAGTCTTTTAAGTATATACAAAAAACACCCCCATAGTAGACTATTAAACTGGTAGTCTGTAGATACTCTTGACCTTATTACAAGATTATATGGAGTTTTAATATTATGTTAAAATTATATAATATTTTTTTATTTTTGTAAAATATATATAATGAATAATTTTATTACTAGATTTTTATAAACTCATTATATTCTAATTTAAATTCAATGTCATCAAATTTTAAATAATAACACATTAAATAAAGTTTATTTTTATTATCTTTAATTCCATATTTTTTGTCACCCAATATTGGATTTCCATCATTTGATAATTGAGCTCTTATTTGATGTTTTCTTCCCGTTATTAACTTTAAATCTAACAACGTATAATTATTAATATTTTTCAATTTTACTATTTCTGTTATACTCAATCTATTATTTTCATTTGAACTATTGGATACCTTTACTTTATTTTCCATGATCTCTATATAATTTTCAATTTTATAATTATTTTTTTTTACATTATTATGTACTAATGCAACATATTTTTTTGTTATTTCATTTTTTTTTATTTGATCAGATATATAACGTAAATATTTTAAATTTTTGCATCCTATTATCAGTCCTGATGTTTCACTGTCTAATCTATTAGCAAAATTAACATTATTGCTATTATATATTTTTTTGAATACTTCTGATAAGCCATAATTATGTTTTGTTCCTTTATGCATAGGAACTCCATTCGGTTTATTTATTATAAATAAATTTTCATTTTCATAAACTATCATATCTTTATAATATTGTTCATCTATATTTAAAGTCTTTATAGGTTGTTTTTCTATATTTACAGAAATATTTTTAAATGTAACAATATCATTTAACATTAATCTATAATTTTCTTTAGATTTTTTACCATTAACTTTAACATTTCCATTTTTTATATATTTAAATAAATTACTCAACGTTTCATTTTTACACATTTTTTTTAATAATCTATCTAATCTTGCTCCTTCATATTCACTATCTACTTTATATTCAATCATTTTTTAGTCTTTCTAATTTTTATTATTAATCTGCATTAATCTTTATACTTTCTACTAATCCAATCATTATAAATGATGCTAAAAATGAACTTCCACCATAACTTAATAATAATAATGGTTTTCCAGTGACAGGAACAACTCCTAATGTCATTCCTACATTAATTAAGACATGGAAGAAAAATATTCCTGCTATTCCATACAAAATAAGTTTTCCAAATTCATCATCTATTTTTTTACTAATATTTATTATTGACGAAATTAACCAAAAATACAACATTAGCACGAATGTAGATCCTACAAATCCAATTTCTTCAGATATTATTGAAAATATAAAATCTGTTTGTGCTTCAGGTAAAAATTCCAATCTACTTTGACTACCTTGAAACACTCCTGCTCCAGTAATTCCCCCTGCACCAACAGATATTTTTGATTGAGTAACATGATATCCTGTTCCTTGTTTGTCTGATTCGGGATTTAAAAATGTTGTGACACGTTTTTGTTGGTAATCGTCTAGAACATATCTATATAGTGGATATGCTGATAATAATCCTATAATTGCTATTATAATAATTGGCCTCATATTTGCACCATATAAAAATATCATACATAGAAATGCAAATGATGTTATTAATGTTGTACCTAAATCTGGTTGAGATAATATTAGTAATATTAGTGGCGTTATTGGTAAAAATGCAAAAAATATATCTTTAAAATTTTTTATTCCTGATTTAAAATATTTCACTATATGCATCGATAGTATTATTATTATAGCTATTTTTACAAATTCAGATGGTTGAATTGTTATTGGTCCTAGTTTAATCCATCTTTGTGCACCAAGAGTCTTTTGCCCAGCTATTCTTACTAATAGCATTAAAAACAATGATGCCCCATATATGTGTGGCAAATATTTTTTATATATTTTATAATCTATATACGAAACTACTATCATTGCTATTGTTCCTATTATTATCCAAATAATATTCAAAACAACAAATCTTATTGATCCTGTTGCACTATATACAAATATCGTACTTATAACAGTTAACACATACGTTATTAATAATAATCTCTTATCTATTTTAAAAAAATTAAATCGTATATTTTTTATTATTTCATTAATATCTATCATTATAGGGGTTATTTCCTTTCTATATATTTCCAAGTATTGTTATATTTTCTTTACTAAATTTATCTTTTACAAATTTATTAATATTATCTAACTTTATATTAGATATATCAAATTTAGTTTTTTCTACATCAAATATTTTACTATTTCTTAAATAATAATTTCCTAATATGCTCATTCTAGCTTTAGGATTTTCCATAGCAAATGCTATCTGGCTTAAATATTTATTTTTTGATTTTTCCAATTCTTTTTGATTAACACCTTCTAAACTGACAATCTTAAATTCATTTAATGCCAATTCTATTGCTTTTTCATAATTTTCTTTACTTGTTCCTATGTATGTCGTCATTATTCCACCTTCTCTATAACATTGGTGGTGCATATATGTAGAATATGCTAATCCATTTTCTTCTCTTATTTTTTGAAATAATCTTGAACTCATTGATCCGCCCATTACGCCTGATATTATATCATAATAATATTTTAAGTCACCTATATATGAAGATCCTTCATGAGATATACATATATTTACTTGCTTTATATCTTTATTATATGTGTCATTTCCAGCTATAAATTCAAACGGTATTACTTCATATTTTTCAATTTTGTTTTCTTTTAATTTCGAAAAATACTTTTCGATATTTTTTAAAATTATTTTTCTATCAAATTTACCTGATATAACTATTACTAAATTATCTTTAGCATATCTCTCATCAAAATATGTTATTACATTTTCTCTAGAAAAACTTTTTACACTTTCAACAGTACCTATTATATTTTTCCCTAAATTTCCTTTTATTGAATTTCTATAATTGTACTCAAATACTAAATCATCCGGTATATCCTCATACATTTTTATTTCTTCTATTATTACATCTTTTTCTTTCTCCAATTCTTTTTCATCAAATGTTGAATTAGTTACTATATCAAATAATATGTCTGTTGCTTCTAAAACATAATCACTAAGAGTACTTATATGATATACCGTTGCTTCTTTAGATGTGTGTGCATTTATACTTGCACCTATATAATCAACTTCTTCTGATATTTCAAAATAATTTCTTTTATCTGTTCCCTTAAAGATCATATGTTCTAATACATGAGAAATTCCAGCTTCATTATCGTATTCATCTTTAGAACCTGTTCCTATAAATACTCCTATTGAACATGTTGAAATATCATTTATTGTATCTAATATTATATTTATTCCATTTTCAGTTACTAAACGTTCTATCATTTTATCTCCTTAAAATTATTTTTAATATTCTGCTTTTCTTAACAATACAATACCTATATAAAGAAAAATTATATTTGGTAACCAACACGCTATATATATTGGGACTACTCCTGATGCTGCGATTGCTTTTAATATAGAAGCAAACCCATAATATGCATAACCTATTATTACAGATAATCCTATATTCAATGCTGCTCCACCTCTAACATATTTACTTCCCAATGATAATCCTATAAAACTCATTATAAATGATGAAAATGCAAATGATATTCTATAATAGAATTCTATTAATAATTCTCTTACATCTGCTCCAACACGATTAAGATAAACTGATTTCTCACGTAATTCCTTCATTGTCAAGTGAGATGGTTTTATAGGATCTGCCAAAATTTCATTTATCGGTGCTATCAATTTAAAATTATTATTCGATATTTGTTTTGAAGTATTTGTTTTAACATCGTACTCTTTCAAATCATTAAATGACCATTTATTATCTTTATCAACTCTAGCTTCTTTTGCTGTATATATTTTTTCAATAGATTCAAAATTACCTTTTAATTCTATAATTTCTATATTTCTCATATAGTTATCATTTTTATTAACATATTCACTATAAAGAACTTTATTTTTATCAACTTTAACTAGAACAAATGATTTTTCAATTTTTACTTTTTCATTTTGCTCTATTTTTGATTTTTTCATTTCACTTTTTTGTCTATTATATCTTCCTAAAATATTTATGTTTAAAAATATAACCACACACGTTATTAAAAATGAAAATATTAATGGGAGTATTATGACTCTAATAAATTTTATTCCTCCTGTTTTCATGGCTGTTATTTCTAACCTTTGTGCCATTTTACTAATTGACAAAAGGCTTCCTAATAAGATCCCTAATGGTGCTGTATTTATAAATATTTCAGGTAGCCCTAATTTAATATACCTAATTGCTTCTTTTATAGTAAATTTATCATCCATTATCCAACCTGTTATATTGATACTTTCAGCTAATAAAAATATTAGAAAAAACATACTCATTCCAAGAAAAAAGCTTTTTATATAATTGCTAATTACATATTTGTCTATTTTATTCATTATTTTCTCCTAATTTTTTTGACTGTTAAAAATATACATAATAACAACAATATTACATTTGGTGTCCACATTCCTGCTGCTATTGGTAAATTATTTTTTAATATCGCTACTTTAACATAACTTATCACACCTATATATGATCCTAAAACCATTAGGCTAATTCCAAAGCTTATTCCTTTACCACTTCTTCTATGTCCAACTGATAGCAAAACTCCTAACCAACATAATAAGACACTTGCAAATGGAGCTACTATTCTTTCAAAATATTTTATTTTCATTTTTAATGCATCATTTCTTTGTTCTGGTATTTTAATTAATTCTTCATATCCTTGTTTAAGTTCTTTTAACGTCATTTCATTTCTTGATTTTTTCTTTTGATTATCTATATCAAAAAGTTCAGTTAATGGTAATATTTGTTGCTCATATGATGCTACAACTGCTCTATTTCCATCTTTATCAAAATAATATCCTTGCACATTTTTTAATACTAAATTATTTGGTTCAAATTGTGCTTTTTTAGATAACATAACAATTGGATATGGATTATTTTCTCTTATACTAAAAAATAAAAAATTACTTGCTTCTGCTTTTTCATTATTTATTTCATCTATATAAAATCCAAATCTTTTTTCTGGATTTGTTAAAAATATTTTTGATTCTGTCAATGAACTTGGTCTTGTTGCTAATATTAAATTTTTTTGTAAATTTATATTTTCTAATGCTCTTGGATTTACATATATTTCTAACCCTAATCCTATAAATGTGAGTATCAATCCAAATGTAAAAGCTGGCTTTATTATTCTAAGAAGACTTATTCCAGATCCTTCCATGGCAACTGTTTCATTTGTTTCTGTAAGTGATCCATAAACTAGCATTACACCTAAAAACGCACCCATAGGAATTGTTTGTGACAATACACTTGGAATTATATACAAAAAATAATCTATTACCGTGATAATAGGTAAATCATTTGTAAATAAACGTTCCATTATTTCTATCAATGCATTTATCATTAATATAAATGTAAATATACTAATACCAAATACTGTTGGTAATATTAGTGAGTTATATATATATTTGTCTATTAATTTCATTATTATTTATCGTTTTCATCCTTTTCATCTATTTTATTTTCTTTAATTTCATTTAATATATCATCTCTCAATTCTTTTTCTACTTGCTTTCTTCTATATTTTTCTAATTCTTTTTGTATAAATTTAGGAAATAATTCCGAATAACTATAAAGATAAGTAGTTATTCCGTATATTGACTTACTACTTAGAACTTCTTCATGGAATGACTTATTTTGAGTAGAAAATATAATCATCCCTGAATAAATAACAAATATTAAAAATGTTGCTTTTATTATTCCAAATATCATTCCTAATTGTGAATCTAATTTTTTCAATCTAATTGTTTTCAAAAATTTTTTAGAAAATATCAAAATAATTGATAAAATCATATATAAAATGAAAAATATTATTAAATATAATTTTAATTTTTCTACATCTTTCATTTTAGAATATTTAAAAGTATTTTCTAATAATTGATACATCATTTGAGATATAATTATTGTTAATATATATTTAAACATCATAAAAAATTCTAATACAAATCCTCTCTTAATTCCTATTAGAAGATATATGAATATTATAATAGCAAATGAAATATCTATTAACATACTTTTACTCCTTTTTATTAATTTTTATACATTCTTGGAACTCTTTGACTTATTCCACATAGTATTTCATATGAAATAGTTCCACAAATATTTGCTACATCAACAACACTTATGTTATTTCCAAATATTTCAACTATATCATTTACATTTGATTCTATATTTTTAGGGATTAATATCATAAGTTGATCCATGCAAATTGTTCCTATAATAGGACATTTAATATTTTTATAATATACATATCCCTTATTTGTTAATTCTCTTCGAACACCATCTGCATATCCTATTGAAACTGTAGCTATCTTATCACCTTTTTTAGCTTCATATCTATTGTTATAACTTATAAATCCATCTTCATTCATTTCTTTTATATAACTTATTCGTGCATATAAAGACATTACATGTTTGAATTTATATGGAGTAGTTTCATTTTCATTAACTCCTCCATATAAAATAATTCCAGGTCTTATAAAATCATATGCGAATTCTTTATAAAATACTGACCCAAAACTATTTAAAACATGTTTATATTTTATTTCTTCATAATTTTTTACTGTATTTCTAAATTTTGTAATTTGTTCAATTGTATATTTTTCATCACTTTCAGAAGAAGATAAATGAGAGAAAATACCTTCTATATTTATATTATTTTGAGATTTAATTATTCTAATTGCTTCATTTATTTCATTTAGTTGAAATCCAATACGTCCCATCCCTGTATCTACTTTAAGATGTATAGTACAATTTATTTTATTTTCATTTAAATAATGTATTTCATCCATACTTGTTAATGGAAATCTTATGTTTAAATCACTCGCTATTTTCATATTAGATGTTTCGATTGGTCCAAATACTAATATATTTGCTTCTTTATTTATATTTCTTAAAATTATTGCCTCATCAAATGTTGCTACACCAAACCATATTATTCCATATTCTACTAAATTTTCAAAAATTTCTTTCATACCATGTCCATAAGCATTTGCTTTTACTACTGCCATTATATGTTTTTTATCTACAATTTTTTCAATCTCATTTATATTTTCTCTCAAATGTTTTAAATCTACTTCTGCCCAGCAACGCATAATATATCTCCTTATTTCTATTAAAATATTCTACACTAATACTTTTTCATACTCATCTTCTTTAACACCTGGTTTTGTATTTGTTACAGATAGTTCTTCTGTTTTTGCTTTTCTTTTATATTTTCTCAATAAATATAATATTGGACTCGCTAAAAATATTGATGAATATGTTCCATAAAATAATCCTGTAAACAACGCAAAGTTAAATGTTCTTAAAGTTGCTCCACCAAATATTAATAATGCTAGTACTGAAAATATTGTTGTTAAAGAGGTAAATAACGATCTCCAAAATACTTGATTAATACTTTGATCTATTATATCTATAAATTCAAATCTATTTTTCATTTCCATATCATTTTCTCTAATTCTATCAAATACGACTATTGTATCATTTATTGAATATGCCAATATTGTCAATATTGCTGCTATAAATGATGCATCTATTTCAAAACCAAACAATGCTACCATTCCAATTGTTATGAATACATCATGTAATAGTGCAACTATGGCTGCTATTGCATATATCAACTCAAATCTTAATGTTATATAACCAACTATAGCTAAACTTCCCCACAGTAATGCTAATCCTGCATTTTGAGTCAGTTCTTTCCCTATTGTTGCTCCAACTCTATCAGATTTTACAACTTCATAATTTCCCTGTTTTGATTTTAATTCTGTTAGCACTTTTGATTTTTGATTATTATTCATTTCTTGTATTCTTAATATTATTGTATTACCTTCTGAATATTGTACTTTTCTTGATTTTAATTGTGGTACTGTTGCAATTATTCCATCTAATGTTCTATTTAATTCGTCTCTATTTATTGTTTTTTCAAATTTTAGTTGTAGTAATTCTCCACCTTTAAAATCTATTCCTAAATTAAACCCTTTTGCAAACATTGATAATATCGCTATTATAAACATCACTGTTGAAAATGTAAAATATATATTTCTCTGTTTTACTATTTTTAATTTTAAATTCATTATTTTACCTCCTTCCAAAATAATTTTTCTATTTTAAATATCTTTATTACATATTCTAATATTACTCTTGTTATAAATATCGCAGTAAACATACTTGATAGTACCCCAACTGTTAGTGTAACTGCAAATCCTCTTACTGGACCTGTTCCAAAGAAAAATAATATCATTGTTATTAATAATGTTGTAATATTACCATCCATTATTGAAGGTAATCCTTTTTTAAATCCATTTTCTATAGCTTTTTTCATAGTATTGCCTTCACGTATTTCATCCTTTATTCTTTCAAATATGATTACGTTTGCATCTACTGCCATACCTAATGATAATATGAAACCTGCTATACCTGGTAATGTTATTGTTACATTTAATAAACTTAAAATACCTAAAACTATTAGCCCAAATAAGTATAATGCTATATCTGCAATTACTCCTGGTATTTTATAAATTGCTATCATAAACACAGAAATCATTATTATTGCAATAATTGCAGCAACTTTTGTTTGATCTATTGATTCTATTCCAAGAGAAGCACCAACTGTTCTTGATTCTATAACTTTAATATCAACTGGAAGTGCTCCTGATTTTAATAAATTTGCAAGAGCTATTGCTTCTTTTTGTCCACCACTACCAACAGATATTACCCCTTTTCCTCCTGGTATTTCTGAGTTTATAACTGGTGCTGATTGTTCTTTCCCATCTAATATTATTGCTAATTGCTTTCCAATATTATTTTTTGTTATTTCTGCAAATTTTTCTCCACCTTCTTTACTCATTTCAAAGCTTACTTGTGGTTTACCTAATTCATCGTTTGCAACAATGGCATTTTTAATTGCATCTCCTGTTAACAGTATTTCCCCATATGTACCATCTGGTTGTTTAATTCTAAATTCTAATTTTGCTGTAGTTCCTATTAAATCTATAGCTTGTTGTGAATTTTTAACACCCGCTAATTCAACTATTAATCTGTCTTCTCCACTTAATTGTATATTTGGTTCTGATACACCTAAGCCATCTACCCTTCTTTGAACAACATCTCTGACTTTATCCATAGTATCTGGTGCTACTTTACCAGTTTTCTCATTTGCTTGTAATACTACATATGTCCCACCTCTTAAATCTAATCCTAAATTTAATTTTTGGGTAATTAACGCATATAATGGTAATATTATTGCTAATAAGACAATCGTTAATCTTACTTCTTTTTTCACTGTTACCTCCTATTTTAATTATATATTTATTCATTTATTTCAATGTATCTAAATATTTTTGTAATATAATTGATGCTGCTACCATATCAACAACTTTACGGCGTTCTTTTCCATTTTTTTTAGAATAATTTTTTAAATAATGTTCTGCTTCAGTTGTTGTATAACGTTCATCAACATATATTATTTCTATTCCTTTTATATTTTCATTTAAACTAGCTACAAATTCTTCAACCTTCTCTGTCTGTCTTTTTTTTGTTCCATCAAGACTTTTAGGCATTCCAACTATAATTTTTTTTGTGCCCTCATCTATTAATATTTCATTTATTCTTTTAATTGGATCTACTTCATTTCTATCAATAACTTCTAGTGCTGTTGCTAATATTCCTAGTGGATCTGACTTAGCAACACCTATTCGAACATCTCCAACATCTAATCCTATAAATTTTTTTAGCATATTATTTTGCCGTTCCATTTAAACAATTCGATATATATTCTTCTGCTACTAACAACGCATCATTTACTTTTGCTCCATTTTTTCCTCCAGCTTGAGCAAAATCAGGTCTTCCTCCACCATTTCCATCTGCAACTTCTGCTGCTTTTTTAACTATATCTCCGGCTTTTATATTGCTTATTAAATTTTTAGTTACTCCTGATGCAAATATTGCTTTTTCATTATTTGATCCTAATAATATTATCGTACTTCCTAAATGTTCTTTGGCTCTATCTACTATTTCTTTTAATGTTTCAATTTCTTTATTTTCATATGATTTTATCAATACTTTTACTCCATTTATATCTTTTACTTCTGATAATAAATCTACTATTTCATATTTTATTAATTTTGTTTGTAGTTGATCAAATGCTTTTGATTTTTCTTTATTCTCTTCAATTGATTTTTTCAATGCTTCTACAACATTAGTTGTATCACTTTTCACAAGTGAAGCTAATATATCTAATTTCTCTTCTAATTCTCTAACATAAGATAAACTTCTATTTCCTGTTGTAGCCGTTATTCTTCTAACACCTGATGCTATTCCTGATTCGCTTTCAATATTAAATAATCCTATTTCTCCAGTACTCTTAGCATGTGTTCCTCCACATAACTCAATAGAAAACCCTGGAATTTCAACAACTCTTACAACTGAACCATATTTATCAGAAAATAGTGCTTTTGCTCCTCTTGATTTTGCATTTTGTATATCTTCATAACTTACATCTACTAAATAGTTATTTAATATTACTTGGTTTACCATATTTTCAATTTTCTTTAAATCATCTTTTGATATTGCTTCATAATGGGAAAAATCAAATCTTAATCTTTCACCATCAACTAATGATCCTGATTGCTCTACATGAGTTCCTAATACTTGTCTCAATGCTTCATGTAATAAATGTGTTGCTGTGTGGTTTCTTTGTGTGTTCATTCTATTTTCTACATCAACAAATAATTCAACTTCATCTCCAATATCTGGCATTTGACCTCTTACTATTTCTATTTGATGTATAAAAATATCTTTTTTCTTTACTACATCTATTATATTTGCTTCAAAACTGTGAAATTTTATAGTTCCTTTATCCGCAACTTGTCCACCTGATTCTGCATAAAATGGTGTTTTATCAAATATTACTTCATAACTTTCTAGTCCATTTATTTTTGCTATATGTAAAACTTTCCCTTTTGATTTTAATTCTTCATATCCTACAAAATCTGTCTTTCCATGTTTAGCAAAAAAATCATCTATAAAATCATCTTTTATCATATCAGAAATATTTTCTTTTGATGATTGTGATCTTAAAACTTGTTCTTCCAATTTTTTATTAAATTCTTCTTCTACTACTTCAATTACTGCGTCTTCTAATATTTTTTTTGTAAATTCAAATGGGAAGCCATATGTATCATACAATTTAAATGATATGTCTGCTGATAATTTTGTTTCACCTTTTGATTTTAAAGTTTTGATTTCATTTTGTAATATTTCTGTTCCATGTTTCAATGTAACAGTAAATCTTTCTTCTTCTAATTTTATTACTTTTTCTATGTATTCTTGTTTCTCTACTAAATCGGGATATCCTTCTTTCATAGCATTTATAACTGTTGAAACTAATTTATATAAAAAGACATCTTCTTTTTCTAGCAATTGATTTTTCTCTATACTTCCAACACCAAGTGCTCTTCTAATCAATTTTCTTAATATGTATCCTCTTCCTTCATTTGATGGTAATACCCCGTCACCAATTAGAAACGTTGCCGCTCTAACATGATCTGCTATTATTTTTACAGATGTATTCTCAACATTTGGTAATTCTAATAATGAAACAATATGGCTTGTTATTGGTAAAAATATATCTGTGTCAAAATTTGTTTTTTTATTTTGTATTACTGACGTTATTCTTTCTAATCCTGCACCTGTATCAATATTTTTTTCAGGTAATGGAACTAATGTTCCATCCTCTAATCTATTCCATTCTGTAAATACTAGATTCCATATTTCTAAAAATCTATCACAATCACATCCTGGAGCACATGCATCACCACTTGTACATCCTTCTTTATTTCCAGTATCATAATATATCTCACTACATGGTCCACATGATCCTATTGGACCTGCAGCCCACCAGTTATCATCTTCTCCCAATCTTACTAAATGATCTTTTTCTATACCTACATGTTCATTCCATATTTGATATGCTTCATCATCTGTTTCAAAAACTGATATATATAATTTTTCTTTTTCTATTTTTATAATTTTTTTTATGTACTCTCATTACCATTCTATAGATTCTTTTTTGAAATAATCTCCAAATGAGAAATTTCCTAACATTTCAAAAAATGTTTGATGTCTTGGTGTTCTTCCAACATTTTCTAAGTCATTTGTTCTTATACATTTTTGATATGTTGTTATTCTTTTAAATGGTGCTTCTTTTTCTCCTAAAAAAAATGGTTTAAACGGAACCATTCCAGCTACTGTCAATAATAATGTTTTATCATCTGGTATTAATGATGCACTTTCAAAATGTTTATGTTCTTTTCTTTTAAAAAACTCTATAAAGCTTTTTCTTACTTCATTCCCTGTCATTTCTCCTCCTAATTTTTATTTGTCTCTATATCTTAATTTATTAATCTAATTTAAAATTATCTCCTAAATATACTTTTCTAGCTGTTTCATCATTTGCTATTTCTTCTCCTGTTCCTGATATAAGTATTTTACCTTCTGCCATGATATAGGCCCGTTCAGTTATCCTTAATGTCTCTCTTACATTATGATCTGTTATTAATATTCCTAAGCCTCTTTCTCTTAATTGAATAATTATGTTTTGAATATCTTCAACAGCTATAGGATCAACTCCTGCAAATGGTTCGTCTAAAAGTATAAAATCTGGATTTGTTGATATTGTTCTAGCTATTTCAACACGTCGTCTTTCTCCTCCAGAAAGTGCATAACCTAAACTTTTAGCAACATGCGCCAGTTTAAATTCACCTATTAATTCTTCTGTTATTTTTTTTCTTTCTAATTTTTTTATTCCTCTCATTTCAAGAATTGACAATATATTTTCTTCAACAGTCATATTTCTAAAAACAGATGCTTCTTGTGGTAAATATCCAAGACCTAGTCTAGCTCTTTTATACATTGGAAAATTTGTTATATTTTCACCATTATATGTTACTATTCCTTCATTTGGTTGTATAATTCCTGTTATCATATAAAATGTTGTGGTCTTCCCTGCTCCATTAGGTCCTAGCAACCCTACAACTTCACCTTTTTCCATTTCTAAACTAACTGATTTTACTACTTCTCTTTTTTTATATATTTTTTTTAATCCAGATGCTTCTATACTTATTTTTCTACTCATTATTTCTCCTTAGAATGTTTAACATTCAATACATTATTTAATCATATATTTTTTATCGATTGTAATTCCTGAATATGACATTTTTAATAAAACATTTCTATTGCTATCATCTAATATCATATTATCTGAAATTTCTTGATTTCCTACATACCATTTTAAAGGTATATCTATAGTTCCTTTGTATATGTTTACTTTAACTACACTTGGTAATTTAACTATTGTTTCTTTTTTTGCAGTTGTTGGTATATAAATATTTTTACTTCCTCTTAAAAGCATCTCTTTGACTGTTTCAGATTCTGTCATTAAATTAAATGTTTTTTCTTTTTTATATGTTTTTGATGAAATTATTGCTTTTAATGTTACATTTTTATTATCTCCACCATAAAATTGTTTATTTATTTTGCCACTAATATCTATCGTATTTGAGTTACTTGATATCCATTCAATTTTAGTTGTAATTCCATTACTTGCTGTCATTAACTTAGGTAAATTTATTTTTTCTTTCCCTTCAACATCAGACTGTGATATTAATATTTTTTTATAAATCTCTTCAACCGCCAATTCATCTTTCGGATCTGGCTTTCCTATTCCTATCGTTTGATTATTACTATTATTATTTTGTTGTAATAAATAATTTATTTTAGTATTTTTTTCATTTTCTAATACTTTAGTATCTATATGATACACAACTTTACTTGAAGTAACTCTTGTTTTCCCTCTATATGCTTCTACATTACCATCAAATATTACTGTTTTTGTTTTATTATCTACAGTTGCTTTATTAGCACTTATATTTATTGGTGATCCACCTGGTATTTGACTTATTATTTTAACATTATTTTGTGCATGTCCTTGTTCTTTGTTTAAATCTAAATAAACAAAATTCGAAGTCATCTGTGTATTATCTCTGAATTTCATAATTACTTTGTCTCTAGCTAAAACTAAGTTTTTAGCTGTATCCATTTCATTATATTGTGAAAATACATTTAATTCTTTATATTTCATTTCAACATTTTGTTTTATTTCTGTTCTTGTCGCACTATAATCTTTGTTGTTGTGTACTAAAAAATAAACTTTTGCTGTATTTCCTTTAAAATAAACAGCTTCTGAATCAATTAATTTAGTTGGATTATTTAAAAAATTATTTACATTTCCTCTTATTTTACCATTTACATTACCATCAAATTTAAATTCTCTTTTTTCAAAACTTCCTTCTCCTGCATTTGATCTAATCACATCGCCTTGATCACTTCTCATTACCATATTATTTGAATATATATTTTTGTTAATTGTATTTAATGATCCTCTATCACCTGATACGACAAAGTTTTGTCTCCTAACATTAAAAAAAGAATTCAATGTGGCTTCTCCTGTTTTAAACATATATATTAGATTTGTTCCATCCATTACATATCCATCATAATTCATTTTATATTTTGAACCTGTTACCAATGTCTCATTTTTCATATCATAAACACCATCAACGTATGTTCCTGTTATTTTTCTTGGTAAATAATTAAATGTTCCTCCACCTGTTCCTGTAGTAATCTGATTTGTTTCATTATACACAGCTTGAGCTGCAGTAACGATCAATGTATTATTACTATATTTAACACTTCCATCCGCATGTACTTCTTTTTTATCTACATAATAAATTACTTTATTTGCATTCATTGTTGATTTTGAATCCTTATATCTAACATTCCCATCTGCATGTACTTCTTTTGTTTTCATATAATAAATTGCTTTATTTGCATTTATTGTTGATTTTGAATCTTTATATACGACATTTCCATCTCCATTTACTTGCTGTTGTTCATCATAGTAAATGGCATGATCTGATTTTAATACTTTATCTTCCATTGTATAAATGACGTTTCCATCTCCATTTATTTGTTTAAAAGACGGTGTAGTTTTTACTTTATCAGCTTCTAATTTTTTTTTGTCAATATTATTTACAATTTTTGTTCTTGTTGTTGATGTTATTGTATCTGTTTCTTTTATGTATTCTACTCGTTCACTAAATATATTCCATTTATTATCTTTAGTTTTTCCAAAAACAGAATGCTCTAGCACTATATTAGATGTTTTAGTTTTAACAGTAGCATCTTTTCCTGATATTAACATGTTTTTCTTTAAAACATCTACTATTACACCTTTAAATTTAATAACATCATCTGTAGGTCCTCCAATTTGTTCATCTGCATATATTATTGCATCATCTTTCAGTCTATAAACTACTTTCTTAGTTTTTATTTCTTTTTCTAATGGCGCTCGTGGAATATCTATATGTTTAAAAAATATAACGTATAAAAAATATATAATTATTAGTGCTAAAAATCCATATCCTGCTTTTTTCCACATTACTTTATCTCCTCTATTTTAACTTTTATTTCTGACAAAAATGTCAATGCTTCCATCGGTGTCATATTGTTTATATCCTTTATTTCAAAATCATAAATTATATCTTCAATTATTTTATCTCTGTTGTCTTCTATTTCTTCTTCTATCTCATCTACCATTGCTTCGGTTCCAAATAAAGATAATTGTTCAACACTTATTGTTTTTTCTATTAGTTTCTTACGCTGTTCAAGTGTTCTTAATATTTTTTTCCCATTTAACAATACTTCTTTAGGTAATCCTGCTAATCTTGCTACTTCTAATCCGTATGATTTATCTGCACCACCTTTTAGTATTGTTCTTAAAAATATTACTTTGTTTCCTTTTTCTTCAACTTCTATTCTATAATTTACAACATTTTCAAATTTATTTTCTAAATCTGTTAATTCATGATAGTGTGTAGCAAATATTGTTTTTGCTTTTATTTTATCATGTATATATTCTGATATAGCTGTTGCTATAGAGATTCCATCAAATGTTGATGTTCCTCTTCCTACTTCATCTAATATTATCAAACTATTTTCTGTTGCATTATTTATAATATTTGATACTTCACTCATTTCTACCATAAATGTACTTTGACCACTTAGTATATCGTCTGATGCTCCTATTCTGGTCAAAAATTTGTCTATTATAGGAATTTTAGCTGACTCCGCAGGTACAAAACACCCTATTTGTGCCATTATCGATACCAGTGCTACTTGTTTCATATATGTTGACTTTCCTGCCATATTTGGTCCTGTTAAAACCATAAATCTTTCTTTTTCATCAAATCTAACATTGTTTGCAACGTACTCTTCTCTTCCTATCAACTTTTCAACAACAGGATGTCTTCCATTTATTATTTCTAAGTCGAATGTATCAATAATATTTGGTTTTACATAATTGTTTTCTATAGATAAACTTGCAAATGAAACAATTATATCTAAATAAGCAAGTTTTTCTGCTAAATCCATAAGGTCTTTTTTATAGTTTTTTATTTGATCACTTACTTCTTTGAATAAATAATACTCTAAATCTTCTATTTTAGCTTTAGCATTTATAATTGTGTCTTCATATTTTTTTAGTTCTGGAGTTATAAATCGTTCTGCATTACTTAACGTCTGTTTTCTTATATAATCATCTGGAATTAAGTTTAAATTTGAATTAGTAACTTCTATAAAATATCCAAAAACTTTATTATATTTTATTTTCATGTTTTTAATTCCTGTTTTTTCTCGTTCTCTTTGTTCTATTTCTAATAAATATTCTTTCCCAGAGTTCATTATTTTGAATATATCATCTAATTCAGAATTATATCCTCTTTTAATTATATTTCCTTCTCTAACTGAAAATGGTGCATTCTCATCAATGCTTTCATCTATTAATTTATAAATATCAATTAATACATTTATATCTATATTATTAAAAAATTCTGTTTGAATCAACAATTGACATATTTCAACAGATGATCTTATTGTATGTTTTAATGCTATTAAATCCTTTCCATTTTCATTTCCAAATATAATTTTACTAACTAATCTTTCTAAATCATATATATTTTCTAATTTCTCTTTTAAATCTTCTCTTATCATTATATTATTTATAAAATATTCAACATCTACATATCTTTTTTCTATTTCACTTTTGTCTAGTAGAGGATTATTTACATATTTTTTCAACAGTCTAGTTCCCATAGATGTTTTACATTTATCTAGAACCCATAAAAGTGATCCATATACCGTTTTCTCTCTTTGATTTTTTGTAAGTTCTAAATTTTTTCTAGTTATCGCATTTATTTCTGCAAAACTTGAAACATTCACAAACTCTATACGTTCAATAACTAAATCATTATCTTTTTGCATTGTTAATGCATAATCTAGTGCTAATGCTGCTGCATATTCCACATGTTTCAACGCTTTTATTCCAAAACTATCTAATGAAACAATATCAAAAAAGTCTAATATTATCTTCTCTGGATCTCTTATTTTATCGACAATTGTTAGACTTACATTATTTTTATTAATAAAATCATCTAATTTTTCTTTTATAACTTCATAAAAAGTATTTTCCAATAGAACTTCTCTAGGTTCTATCTTATTTAATTCGTTAAATAATTTACTATATTCTTCATCTTTAATAACTTCTATTACTTTGAATTCACCGGTTGTTATATCTATATAGGCTATTCCAATTTTATTTTCTACCATTTTTATACTCAATAAATAGTTATTGCTCGTTGCATCCAACGAGTCAATATCAACTATAGTACCAGGCGTTATTATTTTTACAACTTCTCTTTTTACTATTCCCTTTGCAGTTTTAGGATCTTCCGTTTGTTTACATATGGCAATTTTATAACCTTTATTAACAAGTTTTGAAATATATGAACTTGCTGAATGATACGGTATCCCAGCTAAAGGAACCTCCATATCTTTTTCTTTATTTCTTGAAGTTAATGTTAATCCTAACTCTTTTGCGGCTATTTCTGCATCTGAAAAGAACATCTCATAAAAATCACCTAATCTAAAAAATAGAATAGAGTCTTGATGATTAGATTTAATTTCTTTATATTGCTTCATTAATGGTGTTTCAGACATTTTTATACCTCTACATTGTATTATCTTAAATTATATATTTATTATTTTATTTCCTATACTGTAATGTCTTAAAATTATATCATAAAAGACAACTATTTACAATTATATTGTCGTATTTAAAGGGATTGTTGTATTTAAAGGGGAAACTAGTAAAGCACATACAAATAAATACAACTAAAAACATCCAAAATAAGACCCATATACAACAAATTTTAATAACTTTTTATACTATTTCATTCATGCAAAAATAAAAAATATAAGGGTCTATTCACCTAGTATCTCTAATTTATCTTTTATATTTCTTCCATCATTTTGTCTATATTTATACGAGTATATTTTAACAAAAATTTGCTAATCTCTTTAAATACCTAATTGATTGCTTTCATATGATACTATTTTTACATAATAAAAAAGCAATCATTTCTGATTGCTGATTGACATTTTTTTAAAATGGAGTTATGAAGAAAGATTAATTGCTACTCTTTCAAGTTGATAAGATTATACTATTGTATTCTTATATGTAACTTCGAACTAAGTTATAAATATCTTTATTAAATTATCTTCAAAAAATTCTTTTAATTCTGAATCATTATTAACTACTACAAAATAACTATATCATTATTTCTACATCCAAATTTAATATAAAAATCAAAATCTTTACTACATTCTACTTTTATTTTTAATAGTTTTTGTTTCTATAGTCCTAACTTTTGTGTATATCCTATCTATCTTACTTTAGTGCATCAAAAACTTCACATTCAGTAATTAAAATATCCTTTTTATTATCCAACAATATCTTTTCTTCTAATGATTTAGGCATCCTTATATGACGTTGTTCTTCATTTTTATCTAGATCATAAACCTTTTTTATAGCATCTTCTCTTTTTAATATATTATATGCAAATGAACCTCTTTTAGCCTGTGTCGAAAATATTAATTTTATATCTTCAAGTTCATCGGTTTCTATCAATTTATCATTTTGACTATTATAAATAAAAAATTTAACCCCTTTATTTTTCATTTCTTTCAAGTCTTCTTTTGTTTTATTTAAATGTTTATCATTAAAAATATTATTTTGCACACATGTTTCTATTTTCATGTTTATATATTTAGTATATCTTACTTCTTTTTGATACTCATAAACTCCATATATATATAACAATAAAATTGTCAATAATACTAAATAAATAATTTTTGCTGATCTTTTCATTTTTATCCTCCAATCAATGAAACCTATTTACAACCCCTTTAAAACTCTTAAAATTTCACATTCATTATTTACTATATAATTATTTTTATTTGATACTAGTTTATCTTCTAAATGTTTAGGTATTGATATCCTTCCATTTAATGTATACATTTTTCTTATTATTTCCTTTTTATTCTTTTTAGCTTCTTTTCTATATTCGTTCTTAAACCCATGAATTAATACTAGATTAATAAAAATTCCATTCCTATCATTTTTATCAATTTCAAATTTATTCCCATTTTTATCTTCTTCTAGAAACTTAATTCCTTTATCATGTAATATTTTATATTCTTTTATATAAAATGCTCTTTCTTCTTCAGGATATAGCGGTACGATATCAATGAAACAAGTTGAATCTTTAATAAAATACTTATTTTCATTTTTGTGAGCAATATATCGGTGCATAACATAAATTAATAAACTTAAAATTATTATAAATACTATATGTTTCTTCTTAATCATTCTAACTCCCTATATAAATTTATTATTATTCTTTATTCCATTTATTAAAATGTTCTTGCCAAAAAAATATCCTTATAATAGAAATAACATAGTAAACAATGATGTTGAAAATAACAGTAATAAAAATATTATTTCCTTTATTTATACTTATTATATAAGATATTATAAAAACAATATTTAGTAAAACTAAAAAATTTAATGTTTTTTTACTTTTGCTAACATGTTCTTTCACTTAATTAATATGCATCTTTAAAGTTTATTTTATTTATAACCATGTAATCTAATAAAAGTGGAATTTAATATTAAAAATCTATATCAAATCCACCTTTCATATATTCACTCTCTGTAGGTAATCTCAATTCATCTGTGTCAAATGTTACTGTATAATTTCTATCTCTTGCCATTATACATATTACCTCAAGATAACCTCCTTTATAATCTCCTCCCTGAGTTACTTGCACATGTTTTTTTACATCTAATTCACTTTTATCAATTAACCAATCTTCATATTTAACTTCAAATGAATCCTTCCCTTCTTCTTCCTCTTTAACTATAACTGCTTTTACCTTATCTATTTTCATTGTTAATATCCCAAAATGCTTTAACATTGTCCAACCAATATCTCTTATAAAATTCTTAGGATCATTTAAAATTTCTAATAATTTTTCTGGTCTTGGATTCATATTATTTAATTGTTCCATATATTCTTTTCCAAATTTATACTTATAATTATTTAAAATTAATTCTGAATACTGTATTTCAATAATTAATTCTTCATTTTCATATTTCCAACTTATCATTTCCACAAAAGGTGCCATACCATCATAGCAAACTACCTCATCATGTGCTAGTTCATAGCAATCATTTGTTATTACATTCTCTCTATCTGTACTAGGTATATTCAATGTTATTTTCATTTTTACCTCCTATTTATTTTTTTCTATATTCCCTTTATTTTTATATAAAACAGCTAAATTATGTATTGCATCATCATATCCTTTCTCTGCTGCCATTAACCAATACTTCTCAGCTTTTTCATGATCATCCCATTCAGAATAAGCTACACCTAAATTATACATAGCATTAACACTTCCTCTATCAATAGCCATTAGTAGATATTTTTCTGCCTTTTCATTTTCTAATTTTTTAAAATATATTTCGGCTAAACTAATCATTGAGTCTACATTATCATAATCAATGGCCATCAAATAATACTTCTCTGCTAAATCAAATTTTCCTTGTTCACCATATAGAAATCCTAAAATATTCATAGTCGCTGGATCTTTTTGTTCTATTCCTAGTAACCAATATTTTTCTGCTAAATCGTATTTTTCTTGTTTCGCATATAAATATCCTAAGTCATATATTGAACGAACATCTCCTTTTTCTACTCCTTTTAATAATTCATTTTCTTGAACACTATACATAATATCTAAAGCTTTTATTGATAATTCATGATTTTCTTTACTTAATATTTTCCAATAATTTTCCGCTAAATTATATTTCCCTTGATTATAATATTGAGCTCCTAAATTATATATTGCATTTTTGTGTCCGTGACTAATTGCCATTTTATAGTATTTTTCAGACAAATCGTAGTTTTTTTCCTCTTCATATAAAATGCCTAATCCATACATTGCATTTTCATTATTATTTTCTAGTGCTTTTTTATACCATTTTTCTACTAATTTAGGTTTATTTTGTTTCTTATATAATAATCCTAGATTATACATTGCATCTGAATAATTATTTTTAATAGCTTCTTTTAAATATATTTCTGCTAAATCATAATTATTCTGTTGAATATATAAAACAGCTAAAGAATTCATTGAGTCTACATTACCTTCACAAGCTGACATCTTGTAATATTTTTCTGCTAATTTGTATTCATTTTGTCCTTCGTATAATAAACCTAAACGATGCATTGCATCTACATATCCATTATTTGATGCTTCTATATAATACTTTTCTGCTAATATATAGTCACCTTTTTCATTGTACATAACACCTAAATTATATATTGCTATGATATCTCCATTATCAACTGCATTTTTAAAATATTTTTCTGCTAATTCATATTTTTCATATTTAGCATAAAATATCCCTAAATTACGTATAGCCTCAACATTTCCTCTATTTACTGCCATCAATAAATATATTTCTCCAATATCATGTCTATCCTTTTCAAAATATAATCTAGCCAGATTCATATCATCTATAAATATTTTTTCTTTCTTCATTTAACCTCCATTTAATTAAACATAAATCGTTTCATGTGGTATTAATACATTTTCTTCATTACCACTATCTAGTTTATGTTTCTCTTCTTTTACAAATTCAGTTATATCTTCTATTTTGATTATCATTTCATTTATGAAAACATCTAACATTTTTCCCTTAATTCCTATTTGTATTGCTTTTCTATCTAATTTATTACCATATGCATCATGACTTGGATCCCATTGAACTCTAATATCTCTTTCTTGTAATAATTGTTTCCATCCCTCTTCATTTTTATAAACATCACTATTATATGATGTTAAAACAGATTTTGATACGAGCTCATCAAATGATTTTTTACTTATCCATATTGCTAAAATACGAGTTTGATTTTCTTTACTTGCTCAACCTGACCTATACATCATCCATAAAAAATTAGGTTTTATCCATGTCATTCTGTTTTTACTGAAATATTCACCACCAATTTTTTGATTCTCTATAGCATATTTAGCAATTTTTTCATTATATGCTTGATACACAATTATATTTGACTCTTCCTGATATGCAACAGCTATCTTACCTTGTTTAGGTAGTTGATTTTCAAAATCAACATACTTTATTAATTTCATGGAACCTCCTATAATTATTTAATGTATTTTATCTCTTAAAGTATATTATTATTTGTATATTAAATAAATATCTATATTATTTAGTATTGCTCTTCAAATTCGTTTTCGAAGTTTATTTTTAATTTTTCACATGTATCATAATAACTATCTAACATCATTTTTATATCATTATCCAATACTCTTTTTTTATTTATAATTAAATTGAAGGCGCTACAAGGATAACCTGTTAAATCTACATGTGTAAATGTTCTCTCAGAGCTAATATTAAATACCTCTATCTTATCTTCTGTTTCTCTATACACCTTTATAAGAAATGATTTTTCTTTTTTCTTATACTCATATTTGATTACTTTTTCTCCTTCTTCTAGCCATCTACTCTTTAGGTCTTCTTCTACTAAATTTTTATCTAAATATATTTGTGAAGTATTGTACATGTATCCATCATCAATACTAAAGTTTTTAAAGTAATATACATCTTCCGTTCTAGAAGTATTATATTGAGTTTCTATTAAACAACCTTCTTTCACTAAATCAATATTTCTCATCGCATTTTTCATTTTTTGTTTAGTAATTGCAAAAGATATCACATCACAACATAGCATTATTTCTATTGTTTTATCTTCCGAATATATTTTATTTTCATTTTCTTTACTCCATTTTCTATAATATTCCTCCCAGTCTCCATTTGTTTTTTCCCATTCGTATCCCCTCTGATCAAGAGAATCATATATTAAGTCCACATCATACTTTTCTGGTAAAGAATAAATGGGTTCAAATCCAAATGGAGTAGCTACAGATTTTGCATTTTCTAAAAATTCCAATGTTCCTGCATATAAATATCTACTCAAAGAATTTTTAATTATTAAAAACGATAATGATTCATCAAATATTAGGCAAGAATTAAAACGTAAATAATCTGTATCAATCAATAGGCTGTCAAGAAATTCTTCTTTTGTTTCTATATGAAATGTCAATAATTTTTCTACTGATTTTTTTGATAAAAAATCATCTGTTGTTACTGCGATATACAATTTATTTGTTCCATTCTTTTTTACTGCCTCTACTAATTGTTTCGATAAATCATCATTATTTATCCACTCCCACCAACAATTAATCGACCATCCTTTTGATACTACCACATCGTAGTCAAAACATTCTACTGTTCCTAATAAGTTTTTTAATTCTTGTTTTATTTCATCTAATAATTCTATCTGTCCTATTTGACTAATCTCCATATCTTATCTCCCCATATTACATGGTTGTATAAACTACACACCTTTTTTTCTATTTATTTTGTTACATTATTACCTGTTTTTATTTACTTAAATATGTTTTTGTAAAAAAAATTGTGATACCCCTCTATTTATTGTATAATTATTTACTCAAATAACCAAAAAAGGAGTGATATCACATGGCTATTATACAATGTTTTTATAAACTTTTTCAATCTTTTATTTCTA
>RRZU010133825.1_pt1 | contig 24572 bp, 27 predicted proteins | sample 2165561 | NCBI WGS metagenome assembly RRZU01 (sample SAMN10456909, study PRJNA506462) | wastewater metagenome | isolation source: wastewater sludge | place: USA: Moscow, Idaho | reverse complement strand
GAGGCGGACGGGGGGTCCGTGCCGCAGGCGTCGGTCATGACCTCACGAGCAGTTCAAGATGAGCAACCTGATCCACCGGCTGCGCCTGTCGCACAAGTTCGGCCTGCTGGCGCTGCTGGGCGCGCTGATGCTGGCCCCACCAATGACCTACTACCTGGTCGATGCCGAGGCAGAGCTGGCGTCCACCCGGCAGGAGGTCGCGGGCCTGCAGCCTTCGGCGGCGCTGCTGAAGCTGATCCGGCTGACCCAGCAGCACCGCGGCCTGACCGCCACCGTGCTCGGCGGCAAGGCGGAGGCCGAGGGCCAGCGCGCCGAGCGCCAGCGCGAGGTCGACCAGGCGCTGGGCGAGTTCGCCGCGCTGGCCGCCGGCATCGAGGATCCGAAGTTCGCCGAGGGCTGGCAGCAGGTGCAGCAGCAGTGGAAGACGCTGTCCGCCCAGGTCGCGCAGCGGCAGATGGCTGCTCCTGCGAGCTTTGCCGGGCATTCCGCGCTGGTCGAGCTGCAGCTGGATCTGCATGGCCGCATCGTCTCGCACTACGGCCTGGATCTGGACCCCGAGCCGGTTTCCTACCATCTGGTGATCGCGACGATGACGCAGCTGCCGCAGCTCACCGAGCAGCTCGGCAAGCTGCGTGGCAGCGGTGCGGGCATCCTGGCGCGCGGGCAGGCCACGGTGGCCGACCGGGCGATGCTCGGCGGCCTGAGCGAGTCGGCGCGTGGCGAGATGCACCGGCTGCTGGCCACGCTGGAGCGTGCGCTCGAGCATGATCCGGCGCTGCGCGAGCGCATGGCCGGCCCGATCGAGCAGGCGCGCGCTGGGGTGGAGCGCACCCGCGAGATGCTGCGCACCGAGCTGATCGAGGCCGAGGCGCTGACCCTGTCCTCGGCCGAGTATTTCCAGGCGACCACGAAGGCGATCGACCAGGTCTTTGCGGTGCATGGCCTGGCGTCGGAGGCGCTGGCCGGTGCGCTGCAGGCACGCACCGCGCGGCTGCAGCGCAACGAGTGGCTGGTGATCGGTCTGTCGGTGCTGATGGTGGGCCTGTGCGGTCTGCTGGCCCGCTCGATCGTGCGCTCGATCCTGCAGGCCACCGACGATGCGCGCCGCATGGCCGAGCGCATCGCCGCCGGCGACCTCTCGCCGGAGCCCTTGCGTGTCAGCGAGGACGAGCTTGGTCGCATGATGCAGGCGATGGAGGCGATGCGCCTGTCGCTGACCGAGGTGGTCGGCACGGTGCGCGAGAACGCGGTCAGCGTCGCCGCCGCCAGCGCGCAGATCGCGCAGGGCAACATCGACCTGAGCTCGCGCACCGAGCAGCAGGCCGCGGCGCTGCAGCAGACCGCCGCGACGATGGACCAGCTCGGCTCGACCGTCAGCCACAACGCCGACCATGCCCGCGAGGCCGACGGCCTGGCCCGGGAGGCCTCCACGCTGGCCTCGCGCGGCGGCGAGATGGTGTCGCAGGTGGTCGGCACGATGGGCGGCATCAGCGAGGCCTCGCGCAAGATCGGCGACATCATCGGCGTGATCGACTCGATCGCCTTCCAGACCAACATCCTGGCGCTCAATGCCGCGGTGGAAGCCGCGCGCGCCGGCGAGCAGGGCCGCGGCTTCGCGGTGGTCGCCACCGAGGTGCGCAACCTCGCGCAGCGCTCTGCCGAGGCTGCACGCGAGATCAAGGCGCTGATCTCGACCAGCGTCGAGCGCGTCGAGCAGGGCGTCTCGCTGGTCGACCAGACCGGCCGCTCGGTCGGCGAGGTGGTGGCGTCGATCCGCCGCGTCAGCGACATCGTCGCGCAGATCAGCGCCGCCAGCGCCGAGCAGAGCACCGGCGTGGCCCAGGTCGGTCAGGCCGTCACCCAGATGGACCGCGCCACGCAGCAGAACGCCGCGCTGGTCGAGCAGTCGGCGGCGGCCGCCGGCACGCTCAAGTCCCAGGCCGAGCAGCTGGTGGACGCGGTGGCGCGCTTTCGCATCGCCGCCTGACGGGTTCAGCCCGCCTGAGCCAGCAGCGTGCGGATGTCGGCGGCCAGGTCCGCCGGCGGCGTGTTGTGGCGCACATAGAGCCGCACCTTGCCCTGGGTGTCGAACACATAGGAGGCGGCGGTGTGGTCGATGGTGTAGCTGCTTTCGGTCTTGCCCGGCACCTCGCGGTAGAAGATCTTGAACTCCTTGGCCGCCGCGGCGGTCTCGTCGGCCGAGCCGCGCAGCGGCACCCAGTCCGGGCTGAAGCTGCCGACATAGGCCTTCATCAGCGCCGCGGTGTCGCGTTTCGGGTCGACGGTGACGAAGACGCCGACCAGCCGGGCGCCGTCGGGCCCGAGCAGCTGGCGGGTCTCGGCCAGCGCGCTCAGCGTGGTCGGGCAGACATCCGGGCACTGGGTGAAGCCGAAGAAGACCACCACGATCTTGCCCTTCAGGTTCGACAGCAGGAAGGGCTGCTCGGTGCGGGCGTCGGTCAGCGCCAGCTGACGCGCGTAGTCGGCGCCGGTGATGTCGAGCGACTTGAAGGCGATGGGCGAGGCGCTGCGCTCGCAGCCGGCCAGCAGGGCGGCGCCGCTGGCGCCCAGCAGCGCCAGCGCGGCCGGCGCGCGACGCAGCAGCCGGCGTCGCGAGGAAGATGATGGGGCGCAGGCAAGGGCGTGTCGTCGTTCAGAGGTCTCGGTCACAGCCAGGGTCTCAGGTAATGGTCGATCAGCAAGGCGCCGAACAGCAGCGAAAGATGCCAGATCGAGAAGCGGAAGGTCTTGCGGGCCAGCAATTCGCTGTAGCCGCGCCAGAGTTTCCAGGCCCGGGCGATGAACAGCGCGCCCAGCACCAGCGCCGCGAACAGATAGGGCAGGCCGCTGAGGCCCTGGATGAAGGGCAGCAGCGTCGCCGGCACCAGCACGATGGTGTAGAGCAGGATCTGCAGCCGGGTGAACTCGCTGCCGTGCGTGACCGGCAGCATCGGCAGGCCGGCGCGAGCGTAGTCCTCGGCGCGGTACAGCGCCAGCGCCCAGAAATGCGGCGGCGTCCACAGGAAGATGATCAGGAAGAGGCCGACCGCCTCGGGGCTGACCTCGCCGGTCATCGCGGTCCAGCCCAGCAGCGGCGGCATCGCGCCGGAGGCGCCGCCGATGACGATGTTCTGCGGCGTCAGCGGCTTGAGGATCACGGTGTAGACCACCGCGTAGCCGACGAAGGTGCCGAAGGTCAGCCAGGCGGTCAGCGGGTTGACCGCCTGATGCAGCAGCACCATGCCGGCGCCGCCGAGCACGGCCGAGAACAGCAGGGCCTGGCCGCGGCTCAGGTCGCCGCGTGCGGTCGGGCGCCAGGCGGTGCGCTTCATGCGGGCGTCGATGTGCTGCTCGATCAGGCAGTTGAAGGCGGCCGCCGCGCTGGCCACCAGCCCGATGCCGACCGAGGCGGCCAGCGCCAGGCCCAGCTCATGCGGACCCGGCACGCCCGGCACCGCCAGCAGCATGCCGATCAGCGCGCAGAACACGATCAGCTGGATCACCCGCGGCTTGGTCAGCGCGGTGTACTGGCGCCAGCGGGTCAGGGGGGCGGCGCTCGGGGGCAGCGTGGTCGAGCTCATGGCGGGTCTCCCGGGAAACGGCAATGCGGTGCGGATCAGGCGCAGATCAGGTGCGGATCAGCTGGGGGTCGAGAACGGCGCGTGGTGCGCTGCGATGCTGCCGAGCATGGCTGCGCGCGACCAGCGCCGCCATCAGGGTTGTCAGCAGCGCCGCACCGCCGGTGTGCAGCAGCGCCGCCAGCAGCGGCCAGTCCAGCACCACGTTCGACAGGCCGGTCAGCAGCTGCAGCGCGGCCAGGCCGAGCAGCGCGCGCGCCGGCCCCGCGGCGCCAGGCTGACGGCGCAGCGCCAGCCCGAAGGCCAGCAGCGCCGTCAGCACGACCACCGCGCCGAGCCGGTGCGCCATGTGGATGGCGGTCAGCGCCTCGAAGGGCAGCACGCTGCCGTCGGGCAGATGGCCCAGCGGCCGGCGCAGCGTGAAGCCGGACTCGAAGTCCATCGGCGGCCACCACCGGCCCTGGCAGGTCGGAATGTCCTGACAGGCCAGCACCGCATAGTTGGTGCTGACCCAGCCGCCCAGCGCGACCTGCAGCACCAGCAGGGCCAGCACGCCCCAGGCGGCACGGCGCAGAGTGGCCGGCAGCTGCAGCGGCTGCGGATCGTGGCGCTGCATCTGCACCGCCAGCAGCACCAGCAGGCCGATGCCGCCGAGCAGATGCGCGGTGACGATGGCCGGATAGAGCTTCATCGTGACGGTGAGCGCGCCGAAGGCGCCCTGCAGGCAGACCCAGACGAAGCCCAGCGCCGCCCAGCCCGGCGCGATGCGCGCGGCCGCGGCCGGATCGCTGCGGCGCAGCCGCCGCACCGCCAGTGCGCTCCAGATCATCAGCACCGTCATCAGCGCGCCGACGCCGGTGGCCAGATAGCGGTGGATCATCTCGATCCAGGCCTTGCGATGGGTGACCGGGCCGGTGGGCATCGCGGTCTGGGCCTCGGTGATCTCGGCATGTGCGCCCAGCGGGCTGGCGCTGCCGTAGCAGCCGGGCCAGTCCGGGCAGCCCAGGCCGGAGTCGCTCAGCCGGGTGAAGGCGCCGAACAGCACCAGATCGAAGGTCAGCACCAGCGTCAGCAGCGTCAGTGCGCGCAGCCGCTGCGGCGTGCCGGCGCCGCGGTGGCGCCACAGCAGCCAGCCCAGCGCCAGCAGCGCCAGCGCGGCGCCGAAGCCGAGCATCTGCAGCAGCGGATCGAGGTCGATGCCGGCCGGGGAAGGGGGAGTCGCCGTGCTCATCGTGCTCACCGTGCCGCGCCGTCGCCGACGATGGCCGGATCGCGGCCGGCCCGGTCCCAGGAGCTGGAGGCGCGCAGCAGTCGGTCGAGATCGCGCTTGGCCTTGGCCGGCTCGAAGTCGGCGGGCAGTCGCATCATCCACATGCCCATCGGGTCGACCAGATAGAGATGGGCCGACAGCGGCTGGCCCTCGTCCGGCCGCAGCCAGCGGCCCAGGGCCTCGCGCGGGGCCGACAGCACCTGCGCGCCGGCCAGAGCCGGCAGCAGATTGGCGCGCGGCCGTGCCTCGCCGGTCACCAGCCAGACCCGGTCGAGCCGGTCCTTCTCGCGGCCGAGCGATTCGCGCAGCTGGCGCTGCGCATACAGCAGCCGCTCGCAGACGGCGTCGCAGGCGCCGTCTGCGACGACCACCAGCAGCCACTGGTCCTTGAGCGTGCGGGGGTCGACCGCACGGCCCTTGAGATCCTGCAGCGGCAGCTCGGCCGCGCCCGGCAGCTCGCGTGGCGGCTGGATCAGCTGGCCGTGGTGGGTACGGGCCTGCGGCCGGATGACGTGGTAGGTGAAGTAGGAGGCGATCACCGGTGCGGCACAGGCCAGCAGCACCAGCAGCATCTTGATTCGGCCCAGGCGAGTGCGGCGGTCGGCGCTCTGCAGCGCGGCCTCCGGGCTGGGCAGGCCGTGGACCGCGAGGGTCAGCGGCTGGGCGCGGGCGTCATCGGTCATGGCGGGGCGTCAGGTCTCGGGATCGTTGCGGGAGGAGAGGCGCGGCCGGAGCCATCCGAACCACAGCAGCAGTCCGGAGCCTAGCGCGCTGAGCGCAAACCACTGCAGCGCATAGCCGTGGTGACGCTCGATGCCGAAGTCCGGCGCCGGCCAGTCGCGGCGCAGGCCGTCGGTGCCGGACGGCTGTCCGGGCGCGTCGAGCTGCAGCAGCACCAGCGGGCGCAGCGTCAGGCCGGTCTCGCGGGCGGCGGTGGCGAGGTCGAGGTTCTGGCGGATCGGGCCGGTCAGGGCGGGCTCGCCCAGCTCGCGCAGCCGCGAAGGCTCGGCGATCACCCGCGCCAGCAGGCTCACCGGGCCGTCCGGCGTGTGCACCGGCGGCAGCAGATCGCGCTGCAGCCGGTGGCGTGGCACCCAGCCGCGCTGCACCAGCACCGCGCTGCCATCGTCCAGCCGCAGCGGCGTCAGCACATGGAAGCCGACCTGGCCGGCCATCGGCCGGTTGTCGAGAAAGACGGTCGCCTCCGGTGCCCAGCGGCCCTGCAGCCGCACCGTGCGCTGCAGCTGCGCGACGCTCTGCTCGGGCGTGCGGGCCAGCGTCGCGGCATCCAGCGCCGGCAGCTGCCCGCGCTGGGCCTGCTGCGCCTGCAGCGCCTGCTTCTGCGCCGCGCGGTCGAGCTGCCAGAAGCCGAGCCGGGCGGTCAGCGCGATCATCAGCAGCGCCGCCATCCAGGCCAGTCCCACGATCCGGCCCGACCGGCGCCGGGCACCGGGTTCCTGCGCTGTCGCGCCCGCGGTGGCGCTGGAACAATCGCGGGCCATGAAGATCGTCATCGCGCTTGCCTTGGTCCTGATCCTGCTTGCCCTGGCTGCGGCCGGGCTGTTCATGCTGCGCCGGGGGCCGGAAGGTGCTGCGGCACCGAAGGGGCGGATGGCGCGCGCGCTGGCCATCCGGGTCGGCGTGTCGGTCGCGCTGTTCCTGTTCGTGCTGCTGGGCTATCTGATGGGCTGGATCGAGCCGACCGGCATCCCGGCGGGCCGCTGAGGCCCGCCCCTGCGGCCCACGCCTCGGCGCCAGCTCACATCCAGTAGACGATGAAGTAGAGGCCGAGCCAGACCACGTCGACGAAGTGCCAGTACCAGGCGGCGCCCTCGAAGCCGAAGTGGCGCTCCGGGGTGAAATGGCCCTTCATCAGCCGGATCGTGATCACCAGCAGCATCAGCGTGCCCACCAGCACATGGAAGCCGTGAAAGCCGGTCAGCATGTAGAAGGTCGAGCCGTAGATGCCCGAGGACAGCTTCAGGTTCAGGTCCCGGTAGGCGTGCATGTACTCGTAGGCCTGGCAGCCGAGAAAGACCACGCCCAGCAGCACCGTGATCCACATCCACAGGATGGTCGACGCGCGCCGGCCGGCGATCAGCGCATGGTGCGCGATGGTCAGCGTGACGCCCGAGGTCAGCAGCAGCGCGGTGTTGATCGTCGGCAGCGGCCACGGGCCCATGGTCCGGAAGGGCTCGACGGTGCCGGCCGGCGAGGCGGTGGCACCGGCCACCGCGCTGGGCCAGGCAGCCTTGAAGTCCGGCCACAGCAGCGCGTTCTCCGCACTGCCCAGGCTGGGCACCGAGTGCACTCGGGCCCAGTACAGCGCGCCGAAGAAGGCCGCGAAGAACATCACCTCCGAGAAGATGAACCAGGCCATGCTCCAGCGGTAGGAAATGTCGACCCGGTCGCTGAGCAGGCCGCCCTCGGCCTCCGCGGCGGCCTCGCCGAACCATTGGCGCAGCACGAAGGCGCACCAGAGCATCCCGAACAGCACCGAGTACATGCCCCAGGCATGGGCATTGACCCACTGGCCGGCGCCGAACACGACGAAGAACAGGCCGATCGACATCATCACCGGATGCCGCGAGGGCGCCGGGACATAGTAGTAGGGCGCGTGGCCCGGGGTGCTTGCCGACATCATGGGTCTCCTGGAGCCGGGTGTTCTGGGGGTTGTCGGGAAAGGGGCGGGAGGAAGAGGGGCCGAGCGGGATGCCGCCTCAGCCCGGAGACGAGGCGGCGATCCAGCTCACCAGCAGCACCAGCGCGCCGACGAACAGGGCCGCGCCGATCAGGCCGGCCACGATGACATGCACCGGATTGAGCCGGCTGATGTCCTCCTGCCAGCCGGCGCCGCGGCGGATGCCGAGAAAGGACCAGGCCACCGCCTTGAGCGTCTGCACGAAGGAGCCCTTGCGGGCCACCACCTCGCGCAGCTCGTCGGCCGAGGTCGGGGTGCGGCGAGGATCCTGCGGCGTGCTCACGAGCCACCTCCAGGCGCGGCCGGCACCTTGGCGCCGACCTCGAAGAAGGTGTAGGACAGCGTGATGGTGGTGACGTCCTTCGGCAGCTTCGGGTCGATGACGAAGACCACCGGCCAGGTCTTCGACTCACCTGGCTTGAGCACGTACTCGTTGAAGCAGAAGCACTCGAGCTTGCTGAAGTGCGCGGTGGCCTGCTTCGGGGCATAGCTCGGGATCGCCTGCGCCGCCATCGTGCGGTCCTGGATGTTGCGGAACTCGTACATCACGGTGGCGACCTCGCCCGGATGCACGGTGACCGAGCGCTGCGCCGGGCGGAAGTCCCAGGGGCCGCGCGCGTTGGCGTCGAACTCGATGGTGATGGTGCGGCTGGTGTCGACCTGGGTGTTGGTCCGGTCGGCGCGGGCCGCATGCGCCGAGGTGCGCTGCTCGTTGAGCGTCAGCACGTTGATGCCCAGCGCGGTGCAGATCGCCTCGTACATCGGCACCAGCGCATAGCCGAAGCCGAACATCACGGCGGCGACCAGGCACAGCTTGCCCAGCAGCTGCCGGTTGTCGCGCCGCAGCGTGGGGTCGGCTGCGGCGGCGCCAGGTGTGGCGGGCGGCATGGGGCGAGCGCTCATCGCGGGTCCGGCGTCCGGCTCAGGCGCCGCCGAGCAGCGCGATCTTCGCGACGAAGCCGACGAAGAAGACGGTGGCGACCGAGGCCAGGATCAGCGCCAGGCGCAGATTGGCGCTGCGGCGATCGGCGGCCCGGTCGTCGTCGGGCGAGCAGGTGGACTGGTCGTTCATGGCGATTCTCCAGGGTCAGCCGATCACGCGGGTGGCGGTGGCATCGAGCTTCGGCGGCGTCTCGAAGGTGTGGAAGGGCGCCGGCGAGGGCACTTCCCACTCCAGGCCTTCTGCGCCTTCCCAGGGCTTCTGCGGCGCCTTCTCGCCCTGGCCGCGCATCATCGGCACGACGATGAACAGGAAGAAGTAGACCTGCATCAGCCCGAAGCCGAAGCCGCCGATCGAGGCGAGCATGTTGAAGTCGGTGAACTGCATCGGGTAGTCGGCATAGCGACGCGGCATGCCGGCCAGACCCAGGAAGTGCATCGGGAAGAAGGTGATGTTGAAGGTGATCAGCGAGCCCCAGAAGTGGATCTTGCCGCGCGTCTCCGAATACATCACGCCCGACCACTTCGGACCCCAGTAGTAGACGCCGGCGAAGAGGGCGAACAGCGAGCCCGCCACCAGCACGTAGTGGAAGTGCGCCACCACGTAGTAGGTGTCCTGCAGGTTGATGTCGATCGGCGCCATCGACAGGATCAGGCCGGTGAAGCCGCCCATCGTGAACACGAAGATGAAGCCCACCGCCCACAGCATCGGGGTCTCGAAGGTCATCGAGCCGCGCCACATCGTCGCGATCCAGTTGACCACCTTCACGCCGGTCGGCACCGAGATCAGCATCGTCGCGTACATGAAGAACAGCTGGCCGGTCAGCGGCATGCCGGTCGTGTACATGTGGTGCGCCCAGACGATGAACGACAGGATCGCGATCGAGGCGGTCGCGTAGACCATCGAGGCATAGCCGAACAGCTTCTTGCGGGCGAAGGCCGGGATGATCTGGCTGACGATGCCGAAGGCCGGCAGGATCATGATGTAGACCTCGGGGTGCCCGAAGAACCAGAAGATGTGCTGGTACATGACGGGGTCGCCGCCGCCGGCCGGGTTGAAGAAGCTGGTGCCGAAGTGGCGGTCGGTCAGCGTCATCGTGATCGCGCCGGCCAGCACCGGCATCACCGCGATCAGCAGATAGGCGGTGATCAGCCAGGTCCAGGCGAACATCGGCATCTTCATCAGCGTCATGCCGGGCGCGCGCATGTTGAGGATGGTCACGATGATGTTGATCGAGCCCATGATCGACGACGCGCCCATGATGTGCATCGCGAAGATCGCGGCGTCCATCGACGGGCCCATCTGCAGCGTCAGCGGCGCGTAGAGCGTCCAGCCGGCGGCCGGCGCGCCGCCCGGCATGAAGAAGGACATCACCAGCACCAGCGCCGCCGGGATCATCAGCCAGAAGCTGAAGTTGTTCATCCGCGCGAAGGCCATGTCGGAGGCGCCGATCTGCAGCGGCAGCATCCAGTTCGCGAAGCCGACGAAGGCCGGCATGATCGCGCCGAACACCATGATCAGGCCATGCATCGTCGTGAGCTGGTTGAACAGCTCCGGGTTGACGAACTGCAGACCCGGCTGGAACAGCTCGGCGCGGATCAGCAGCGCGAGCACGCCGCCGACCATCAGCATCGCGAAGCTGAACAGCATGTACAGCGTGCCGATGTCCTTGTGGTTGGTCGCGAAGACCCAGCGCCGCCAGCCGTGCGGCGCGTGGTGGTGATCGTCGTGGGCAGCGTCGTGGCCGTGACCGCCCGGGTGGAGAACTGCGCTCATGCTGGGTCGTCCTTCTTACTTGCGGGCGGCGACGATGTCGGCCGGCTGCACGATCTGCTCGGTGCGGTTGGACCAGGCGTTCTTCGTGTAGGTGATGACAGCGGCGATCTCGGTGTCGGAGAGCTGCTTCCAGGCCGGCATCGCGCCGTTGTTCTGGCCGTTGAGCAGCACCGCGATCTGGCGGCCCTTGTCGGCATCGAGCACGATGGCCGAGGCGTCCAGCGCCTTGATCGGGCCGGCGCCCTTGCCGTTGGCCTGGTGGCAGACGGCGCAGTTGGCCGCATAGACCTTCTCGCCGCGTGCGACCAGGTCGGCCAGCTTCCATTCCTTCTTCGGATCGTCGGCCCGCGCGGCGATCTTCTTCTTCTCGGCATCGACCCAGGCGGTGTACTCGGCGGCGCTCACCACCTTCACATGGATCGGCATGTAGGCGTGCTCCTTGCCGCAGAGTTCGGCGCACTGGCCGTAGAAGTCGCCGGTCTTGTCGGCGCGGAACCAGGTGTCGCGCACGAAGCCGGGGATCGCGTCCTGCTTGACGCCGAACTGCGGGATCATCCAGGCGTGGATGACGTCGGTGGCGGTGGTGATGATGCGGATCTTGCTGTCGACCGGCACCACCAGCGGGTTGTCGACCTTCAGCAGGTAGTCGTCGCCGGCGGGCTGGCCGGCGTCCGACATCGCGCGGTGGCTGGTGTCGAGCGTCTGCAGGAAGCTGATGCCCTCGCCCTCGCCCTTCAGGTAGTCGTAGCCCCACTTCCACTGGTAGCCGGTGGCCTTGATGGTGATGTCGGCATTGGTGGTGTCCTTCTGCGCGACCACCGTCTTCGTGGCCATCGCGCCCATGCCGATGACGATGAGGAAGGGCACCACCGTCCAGGCGATCTCGACCTTGACGCTCTCGTGGAAGTCGGCCGGCTTGTGGCCGCGAGACTTGCGGTGCTTCAGGATGGAATAGAACATCACCCCGAACACCGCGATGCAGATCAGCACGCAGATGACCATCATCACCGAGTGCAGCCAGTCCATCTGGGCCGCGATCTGCGTGGCGGGCTTGGCGTAGCTCATCTGGCGCACGGCCGGGCCGCCGGGCAGGTCGTTGACCGCCTGCGCTGCGGTGGCGCCCAGCAGGATCCAGCCAGTCAGACCGGCGCGGCCTGCACCCAGCCAAGGGGAAATGCTCGACATCTCTGCGCTCGCTTTCTCTCCAGCCGGCCATCGCGTCGGCTTGGGCGTTGTCTCGTGTTCTGCTCTTCTTGTCAGGCCATGCGCGGGCCGGACCGGATGGCCGGCCGCGAAGGCTGAGTCAAAGCATGACGCCGAGCGGGTCTTTCGGACATCCCGACAAGTCCCGATGGTCTGGAAGCGATTTCAGTGAATTTTTTCTTGATGTGGATCAGTTGTTTTCATTGAATGAATGATCCGGATCAATGGAATGACGCGATGGAGGGGCCTGACCGTCGGCATGACCGGGTCAGGCCCGTGCCGGGCTGCAGCAGGCCGTGGAGGTCGGAACCGGACCGGTTCAGGGCGAGGCCGGTCGCCGGCGGGTCATCTCGCGCATCGTGTCGAGGGAGATCTCGGTGCGGGCCTCGACACGCGGGCGGGCGACCGGACGGAAGGCGTGGCCGTAGATGATCTCGAAACCCAGATGCAGGCGTCCGTCGGGGCCGCGCAGCCGGTCGGTGAGGGTCGATTCCAGTGTCCGGCGCCACTGCCGGCCCCGCAATCCGGGTTGTCGAGCAGGATGCGTGTTCAGGCCGAGCGTGCGCAGCTCGGCCAGCAGGGCCTGCGGTGAATCCCAGGTCAGCGTCAGCCGTTCCATGTCCATCACCGGATCGGCGAAGCCGGCCTGCACCAGATCGTCGCCGAGGTCGTGCATGTCGACCCAGTCGCTGCCGGGCGCGCCCCAGCCGGCCTCGGCCCAGATCGTGCGCAGCTCGGCCAGGGTGTCCGGGCCGAAGCAGGAGAACATCAGGAAGCCGTCGACCGCGATCAGCTCATGCCAGCGCGCCAGCAGCGCCGGGCGGTCGTCGATCCAGTGCAGCATCATGTTGGCCCACAGCAGCTCGGCGGGCGCCTCGTTCTCGCTGCTCGGGCGGGTGCGGCCGGCGCCCAGCAGGCGCTGCCACCAGCGGCCCTCGCCGCGGGTCTCGTCCTCGAGCGGGCGGCCGTCCAGGCCGGTGCGCAGCAGCCGCGCCTGCGGATAGCGTGCCTGCAGCAGCGGCGCACCGCCCGAGGTCGGGCTCCACCAGTCGATCAGGCGCGCCGGCTGACGCAGGATCAGGCCGAGGCGCTCGTCCATGCGGCGGGCGATCTCCTCGTGCAGCCACGGCGGCGGATGCTGGGCGGCGCGCGCCAGATGGCGGGCCAGGGCGGCGGGAGCGATGCGCGGTTCGCGCAGTCGCGGGGCATCGGCAGCGGCGGGGGAAGAGGCGTCTTGCATGATGCCGGCGCAGTATAGTGAGCCGGCCATGGCCGCGCGCAGCACCGGATCGGTTTCTCCGCTGGGACGCTGGCCGCGCCTGCTGCGCGGCCTGGGCAGCCGCTGCCGTGTCTGCGCCGCCTGGCAGGACGAGGTGATCTGCACCCGCTGCCAGTCGGTCTTCGCCGCCGCGCCGCCGGTGGTCCTGTCGGAGACCGGACTGGTCTGCCATGCCGCGCTCGACTACCAGCCGCCCTGGAGCACGCTGATCGCCGATTTCAAGTACGGCGGCGCCTGCGAGCTGGCCACGCCGCTGGCCGCGCTGCTGGCGCGCGCCCTGCAGCAGGCTGCCGACGCGGACCGGCTGCGCTGGCCGGACTGGGTGCTGCCGGTGCCGCTGGCGCTGCCACGCCTGCGCGAGCGCGGCTACAACCAGTCCTGGGAACTGGCGCGCCGGCTGGCGCCGCCGCTGGGCCTGCAGGCACGCGCCGATCTGGTCGAGCGGCTGATCGACACCCCGCACCAGGTCGGACTGGACCGCCAGGCGCGCGGGCGCAATCTGAAGGGCGCCTTCGCGCCCACGCCGGCGGGCCGCCGGCTGCTGGCCGGCGCCTCGGTCGCGCTGGTCGACGATGTGCTGACGACCGGCGCCACCGCCGCCGAGCTGGCCGCGGTGCTGGGCCAGGCCGGTGCGAGCGAGGTGCAGGTCTGGGTGGTGGCGCATGCCGATCGGCGATGATCCGGGCATGTTCCGCATCGTCCTTGTCCACCCCGAAATCCCGCCGAACACCGGCAACGTCATCCGTCTGGCGGCCAACACCGGCTGCGAGCTGCATCTGGTCGAGCCGCTGGGCTTCTCGATGGATGACAAGCTGCTGCGTCGGGCCGGCCTCGACTATCACGAGTACGCGCCGGTGCAGCGCCATGGCTCGTGGGAGGCGCTGCTCGAGACCTGCCGGCCTGATCCTGCACGCATGTTCGCGATGACCACCCGCGGCAGCCGGCCCTTCGCCGAGGTGGCCTGGCAGCCGGGCGACTGGCTGGTCTTCGGCTGCGAGACCAGCGGCCTGCCGCCGGCGCTGCGCGACGGGCATTTTCCGGCCGGGCAGCGGGTGCGCCTGCCGATGCGTCCCGATCAGCGCAGCCTGAACCTGAGCAACGCGGTGGCGGTGACGGTGTTCGAGGCGTGGCGGCAGAACGGCTACGCCGGCGCGGCCTGAGGGGCGCGTCAGCTCTCGGCCCGCGCCTCGCGCTGCATCAGCGCCTGCACCGCCTCGCGCGGGGTGAATTCGCCCTGCAGCACGCCGACCACCGCGCGGGTGATCGGCATGTCCACGCCGAGCGCGGTGGCGCGCTCCAGCACGGTGCCGGCGCTGTAGACGCCTTCCGACACATGGCCGAGTTCGACCAGGATGCGCTCGAGCGTCTGGCCCTCGGCCAGTTTCAGGCCGACGCGGCGGTTGCGCGAGAGATCGCCGGTGGCGGTCAGCACCAGATCGCCCAGGCCGGACAGGCCCATGAAGGTCTCGGCACGGCCGCCCAGCGCCAGGCCCAGCCGGGTCATCTCGGCCAGGCCGCGGGTGATCAGCGCCGCGCGGGCGTTCAGGCCCAGCGCCATGCCGTCGGCCATGCCGGTGGCGATCGCCAGCACGTTCTTGACCGCGCCGCCCACCTCCACGCCGACCGGATCGCTCGACGAATAGATGCGCAGCGTCGGGCCGTGCAGCGCGGTGATGGCCGACTGGCACAGCGCCGCATCCTGGCTGGCCGCCACCAGCGCGGTGGGCTGGCCGCGCGCGACCTCGAGCGCGAAGCTCGGGCCGCTGAGCACGCCGGCACGCAGCCCCGGGGCCGCCTCGCGTGCGATCTCGTGGCCGAGCCGGCCGCTGCCCGCCTCGAAGCCCTTGCTGAGCCACAGCACCGCCGCGCCGTCGGGCAGGCGCTGCAGCATCTCGCGCAGGCCCGCCATCGGCGTGGCGACGATCAGCAGGCCGTCCGGGCCGGCATGCGCCAGCGCCGCGGCCAGATCGTCGGTGATGTCCAGCGCGTCGGGCAGCGCGACATCGGCCAGATAGCGCGCATTGCGCCGGCTGGCGGCGATCGCCGCCGCCTGGGCCGGATCGCGGGCCCAGAGCCGGGTCGGGTGGCGGGTGGCCGCCTGCGCCGCGAGCGCGGTGCCCCACGCTCCGGCGCCGAGCACCGAGATCTGCATCTTCAGGCGTTCAGCGCGCCGTTGCCCTGCTGCTGGGCTTCGTACATCGCCTGGAAGTTGACCTCGGCCAGATGCACCGGCGGGAAGCCGGCGCGGGTGACGGTGTCGGCCACGACCGCACGCAGGTAGGGATAGACGATGCCCGGGCAGGCGATGCCCAGGATCGGCGACATCTGGTCTTCCTCGATGTTGCGGATCTCGAAGATGCCGGCTTCCTTGGCCTCGCACAGGAACAGGGTGCGGTCGCCGAGCTTGGTGGTCACGGTCGCGGTCACCGCGACTTCATAGATGCCCTCGACCACCGGCTGCACCTCGACGGCCAGGTTGATGTCGACGGACGGCTGGCCCTGCTCGACGAGGATCTGCGGCGAGTTCGGCTGCTCCAGCGACAGGTCCTTCAGGTACACGCGCTGGATCTGGAAAACGGGTTGCGCGTCTTGGATGTCGGCCATGATCGGGTCTCGGTGGTGATGGAAGGAAGGGAATCGGATGGGATCGAGTCTGCCTGGCCACGGCCGGACGGCGATAGTGCACGCCGGTCGCAGGGCCGGCAGATTATGCAGCGTCGGGCCTGTCGTCCCGGTGTGGCCAGCCCGCATACTGGCCGACCATGATCCATCGCACGCCGCCGACGCTTCTCACGCTGGTCCGCCACGGCGAGACCGACTCGAACCGGGTCCACCGCTTCCAGGGCCAGCTCGATGTGCCGCTCAATGCGACCGGTCTGCTGCAGGCCGAGCGGCTGGCCGAGCGCCTCGCCGACGAGCCCTTCGACCTGATCGTCAGCAGCGACCTGATGCGGGTGCGCCAGACCGCCGCGCCGCTGCTGGCCAGGCGCGCGGCCCTGCCCGAGCTCGATCCGGTCTGGCGCGAGCAGGGCTTCGGCCTGTTCGAGGGGCTGACGGCCGAGGAGGTGATCGCGCGCCATCCCGCGCTGTGGCAGCGGTGGCTGCGCCAGGACGCCGACTTCGCGCTGCCCGGCGGCGAGAGCGTGCGGGCCTTCTCGGCACGGGTGAACGGCGCGCTCGACGCGCTGGCGGCACGCCATGCCGGCGCGCGGGTGCTGGTGGTGACGCACGGCGGCGTGCTCGACATGCTCTGGCGCCGCGTCAGCGGCCAGCCGCTGTCGAGCGCGCGTGCCTGCGCGATCCCGAACGCCGGCCTGAACCGGCTGCGCTGGCAGGCCGGCGCGCTGTCGATCGAGGCCTGGGGCGAGATCGATCATCTGGCCGGTCTGCCGGCCCAGCCCTCGACGGTGTCGCTGAGCGTGCGCTACGCGGCCGCGCCGGTGCCGACGCCGCCGACACCCTGAGCCAGCAGCGCCGCCACCGGCGCGGCCAGCGCCTGGCCATCGGCGTCGACCGCCTGCGTGGCGCCGCCCTCCAGGGCCGACTGCACCAGCCGCGCCAGCGTGCCCGCATGCGGCAGGATCGTGCCGAAGAACAGCGGCCGCGCGCCACGCAGCACCATCACGGTCGGAAAGTTCTCGATGTCGAGCGCCGCGTCGCCGAGCGCATCGCTGTGCTCCTCGATGTCGATCCAGGCGAATCGCGCCTGCGGCCAGTCGCGCGCCAGCTGCGCGAAGGTCGCGCCATAGGCCTGGCAGGTGGTGCACCAGCCGGCGCACAGGCAGACGACGGAGATCGCGGCGGTCGCGGAGCTTGCAGGGATCGGTTCGGCGGGCGTCATGGCGGCAGTTTGCCAGAGCGGTCTGCAGCCGCCTCCTGTCGCCTTTATTCGTTCTGCGCATGAAGATCCAAGGAATCGTTGGTTGATCGCACAAGCGTGCGGACCAACAATCCCGCGGTGAACTTCCAGCAACTGCGTTCCGTCCGCGAGACCGTGCGTCGCGGCTTCAACCTGACCGAGGTGGCCCAGGCGCTGCACACCTCGCAGCCCGGCGTCAGCCGCCAGATCCGCGAGCTCGAGACCGAGCTGGGCGTGGAGATCTTCGTGCGGGCCGGCAAGCGGCTCACCGGGCTCACGCCGCCGGGCGAGGTGGTGCTGCCCATCGTCGAGCGCATGCTGATGGAGGCCGACAACCTGCGCCGCGCCGGCGAGGACTTCGCCGCGCAGGACCGCGGCCTGCTCGTCATCGCCGCGACCCACTCGCAGGCGCGCTATGCGCTGCCGCCGGCGGTGCGCGACTTCCGCGCCACCCACCCGCAGGTGGTGCTGCAGATGCACCAGGGCTCGCCGCAGCAGGTCGCGCAGATGCTGCTCTCGGGCGAGGCCGACATCGGCATCGCCACCGAGATGCTGGCCGAGACCGAGGGCCTGGTGGCGCTGCCGTGCTACAGCTGGACCCATGTGGTGGTGGTGCCGAGCGGCCATGTGCTGGCGCAGGAGGCCGACCAGGGCCGCACGCTCACGCTGCGCCGGCTGGCGGATTTCCCGCTGATCACCTACGAGGGCGGCTACACCGGCCGCTCGCACATCGACGAGGCCTTCGCGCGCCACGGCCTGAAGCCCGACGTCGTGCTGGCGGCGATGGACGCCGACGTCATCAAGACCTACGTCGAGCTCGGCATGGGCGTCGGCCTGGTGGCGTCGATCGCCCACGACGAGACCCGCGACCTGGGCCTGCGCGCCATCGACGCGCGCCACCTCTTCGCCGCGAGCATGACCCGGCTGGCGCTGCGCCGCGGCATCTACCTGCGCCGCTACGCCTACGAGTTCATCCGCTGCTTCGCGCCGCCGCTGACGCCGGAGCTGGTCGAGCGCGCGATGCGCGAGGCCGCCGGCGAAGGCGAGGGGGGCGGCGGCGACGAGTTCGAGATCTGAACTCCTGAAGCGCAAGGTGGGGCGGCTCAGCCCGCCCGCGTTTCCACCTCGAAGCCGATCAGATTGCGCTCGGCGCGGCCGAAGGTGATGCCGATCAGGTGGACCGGCTCGCCGCGGCCGAGGTACTTGTCGGCGTAGCCGCGTGCGCGGATCTGCGCCAGCGCCTCGCCGCCGGCCTGGCGCTCGACCACCTTGAACTCGAACAGGAAGACCTGGCCGGCATGGCGCACCGTCATGTCGATGCGGCCGTGGCTGGTGGCGTCCTCGACCTGCACGTCCAGCCCCATCGCGGCGAAGTGGCTGTAGAAGACGCTGGCGTAGTGACCCTCGAAGCCGGCCAGCGCATTGCGGCGGTACCAGTCGCTGGGAATGCTGGCGAACAGCGCCTTCAGCTGCGTCTGCAGCCCGGCCCAGTCGGCCGTGCGCAGCAGGTCGCGCACACGGGCGCGGGCGGCGACCTGCTGGCGCGCCGGCACGCCGTAGACCGGCAGCAGCGCCCGGTTCAGCGCCGTCTCGACCTCGTGGTTCGGGTAGCCGAGCGTGTAGATCGGCTCCTCCTCGGGCGTGGCCGGGGTGGCCGAGCGGATCGTCAGGTAGCCGGTCTGGAACAGCAGCGCCTCGGGCTCGATGTGCTCGACATCGAAGCTCGACAGCAGCGAGGCGTCGCTCTGCAGCCGCGCCAGGTCCGGGGTGAAGAAGCGCCGCTCGGCCAGCAGGTCGAGCAGGAAGGTCGGCGTGCCGGTCTCGAACCAGTAGGCCGCGAACTGCCGGTTCGCGAACAGCAGCAGCACGTCGAAGGGGTTGTAGACGCTGGTGCCGCCCCAGTTGTAGCCGTTGTACCAGCGCCGGATCTGCGCGCGGTCCAGCCCGGGCAGCTCGGGCGCGAACACCGTGTCGATGTCGGCGTCGGTGTAGCCGCACAGCGCGCTCCAGCGCGCCTCCAGCGTGATGTCGCGCAGGTTGTTCAGCCCGGAGAACAGGCTCACCTTGCTGAACTTCGACACCCCCGTCAGCAGCACGAACTTCAGGTGCGCGTCGGCGCCCTTGAGCACCGAGTAGAAGTCGCGCAGGCCCTCGCGCATCGCCGCCGCGACTGGCGCGTCGGTCAGGTTGTCGAGAATGGGCTTGTCGTACTCGTCGACCAGCACCACCACGGCCTGGCCGGTCTGGCGCTGCACCTGCCGGATCAGCTCGCCGAACTGGCCGGCCAGATCGTCGGGGTCCGGGCCGTCGAGCGCCGCGATGCCCAGGTCCTCGCGGTTCAGGCGCAGCTGGTCGCGGATGCGCCGGTCCAGCTCGGCGCGGTCGCGCAGCACCCCGTCGGCGAAGCTGATGCGGATGACCGCATGGCGCGTCGACCAGTCCCAGCGCGACTCGGCCGCCAGGCCCTCGAACAGCGCCTGCTGGCCTTCGAACAGCGCCTTGATCGTGTCGACCAGCAGGCTCTTGCCGAAGCGGCGCGGCCGGCTGAGGAAGTAGTGCTTGCCGGCCTCGATCAGGTCGACGATCAGGCCGCTCTTGTCGACGTAGTAGTGGCCGCCCTGGCGGATCTCGCGCAGGTTCTGGATGCCGATGGGCAGCTTGCGCCGCGGCAGCGGCAGCGCGGGCGACAGAGGCGAAGGTGCGTCCATGGGCGACGAGTGTACGCACGGGCGGCCGCCGCGGGGCAGGCCGTCCGGCGCCTCAGATCGCCGCGGCCGGATCGTCCGCCACGCTCGTGCCGCTGGCGTCGAAGCGGGTGATGCGGCGCGGCTTCAGGTACACCGTGCTGCCCGGGCGCAGGCCCAGGCGCTCGCGCAGGCCGTTCCAGGCTTCGCGCGAGAGCTCGACGTCGACCGGCGCCTCGTCGCCCTGGCGGCGCAGCTCGAGGCGGGTGTTCGGGCCCACCGTCAGCACATGGGCCAGCGTGGCGGTCCAGCTGCCGGGCTCGGGCGCGGCCACCAGGTCGATCTCGTGCGGGCGCACGTAGCTGACCTCGCCGCCGAGTCCGCCGCCGCCGACGCCGTGCGCCGGCTGACCCGGCGCATGGTCGCGCCGGCCGTGGAAGAGGTTGACGTCGCCGAGGAACTGCAGCACGAAGGGCGTGGCCGGCCGGTCGTAGACCTCGTCCGGGCTGCCGACCTGCTCGACGCGACCCTCGTTCATCACGACGATGCGGTCGGCGACCTCCATCGCCTCCTCCTGGTCGTGCGTGACGAAGACGCTGGTGACGTGCATCTCGTCGTGCAGACGGCGCAGCCAGCGGCGCAGCTCCTTGCGCACCTTGGCGTCGAGTGCGCCGAAGGGCTCGTCGAGCAGCAGCACCTTGGGCTCGACCGCCAGCGCCCGGGCCAGCGCGATGCGCTGGCGCTGGCCGCCGGAGAGCTGGTGCGGATAGCGCTCGGCCAGCCCATCGAGCTGCACCAGCTTCAGCAGCTCGCTGACCTTGGCGCGGATGGCCGCCTCGGTGGGGCGCGTGGCCTTCGGGCGCACGCGCAGGCCGAAAGCCACGTTCTCGAAGATGGTCATCTGCGGGAACAGCGCGTAGTGCTGGAAGACGAAACCGACCTGGCGCTCGCGCACGCTGGCGTCGGTGGCGTCCTCGCCGTGGAACAGCACCTGGCCCGCGTCGGGCACCTCCAGGCCGGCGATCATGCGCAGCAGCGTGGTCTTGCCCGAGCCCGACGGGCCCAGCAGCGCCACCAGCTCGCCCGAGCCGATGGTCAGGTTCACGTTGTCGCAGACGGTCAGCGCGCCGAAGCGCTTGTTCAGATCACGGATCTCGATGCTCATGGCGTCTCGCGGTGTCGGTTCAGTGCGTGTCGTCCTGGCGGGCGCTGCTCAGCTGCGCCTTCACCCGCTGTTCGACCAGGTATTTCAGTCCGAGCGTGACCAGCGCCAGCCCGGCCAGCAGCGACGACACCGCAAAGGCCGCCGCGAACTGGTATTCGTTGTAGAGGATCTCGATGTGCAGCGGCATCGTGTTGGTCTGGCCGCGGATGTGGCCCGACACCACCGAGACGGCGCCGAACTCGCCCATCGCGCGGGCATTGCACAGGATCACGCCGTAGAGCAGCGCCCACTTGATGTTGGGCAGCGTCACGCGCCGGAACACCTGCCAGCCGCTGGCGCCCAGCACCACGGCGGCCTCTTCCTGCTCGCGGCCCTGCGCCTGCATCAGCGGGATCAGCTCGCGCGCCACGAAGGGAAAAGTGATGAAGACGGTGGCCAGCACGATGCCCGGCACCGCGAAGATCACCTTCAGGTCATGGTCGCGCAACCATTCGCCGAACCAGCCCTGCAGGCCGAACACCAGCACGAAGATCAGGCCGGCGATCACCGGGCTGACCGAGAAGGGCAGGTCGATCAGCGTCAGCAGCAGGCTCTTGCCCCGGAACTCGAACTTGGCGATGCACCAGGCCGCCGCCACGCCGAAGACCAGGTTCAGCGGCACCGAGATCGCCGCGGCGATCAGGGTCAGCCAGATGGCCGAGCGCGCGTCGTCCTCGACCAGGGCCGCCAGGTAGACATCCCAGCCCTTCTTCAGGGCCTCGAAGAAGACGGTGGCCAGCGGCACGAACAGGAACAGCGCCAGGAACAGCAGCGCCACCGCGATCAATGTGCGCCGCACCCAGGCCGGCTCGGCGGTGGCGTTGCGCTCTTCAGCGCTGGAAGACATCTGGGGTCCGCTCATGATGTTCTCGTCTCACTGGCCCTGGCGCTTGCGCGTCCAGGCCTGCAGCAGGTTGATGACCAGCAGCATCACGAAGCTCATCGCCAGCATCACCACCGCGATCGCGGTGGCGCCGGGCACGTCGTACTGCTCGAGCTTGCTGATGATCATCAGCGGCGTGATCTCGCTGACCATCGGCAGGTTGCCGGCGATGAAGATCACCGAGCCGTACTCGCCCAGCGCGCGGGCGAAGGCCAGCGCGAAGCCGGTGGTCAGCGCCGGCAGCAGGATCGGCAGGATCACCAGCCGGAAGGTCTGCCAGCGGTCGGCGCCCAGCGTCGCGGCGGCTTCCTCGTATTCCTTCGACAGGTCTTCCAGCACCGGCTGCAGCGTGCGCACCACGAAGGGCAGGCCGATGAACAGCAGCGCGACGAAGACGCCGACCGGCGTGAAGCTGACCTTGAACGGCAGCCACTGGCCGATCAGGCCGTTCTCGGCATAGAGCGCGGTCAGCGTGATGCCGGCCACCGCGGTCGGCAGCGCGAAGGGCAGGTCCACCAGCGCGTCGACCAGGCGCTTGAACGGAAAGTCGTAGCGCACCAGCACCCAGGCGATGATCAGCCCGAAGACCGCGTTGATCGCGGCGGCCGCCAGCGAGGCGCCGAAGGTCAGCCGGTAGGACGCGACCACCCGGGGCGAGGAGACCGCGTCCCAGAAGGCCGGCCAGGTCATCGAGGCGGCCTTCAGGAAGGCGGCCGCCAGCGGGATCAGGACGATCAGGCTCAGATAGAGCAGCGTGAAGCCCAGCGCGAGATCGAAGCCGGGCAGCACGCTGTGACGGCGCAGCAGCGCGCGGGAGAACAGCATGGCGAGGAGGGGCGGTGAGACTTACTTGCGGCTGGCGCCGAGGATCTGGTCGTAGACGCCGCCGTCGTTGAAGTGCTCGGCCTGGGCCTTCTTCCAGCTGCCGAAGATCTCGTCGACGGTGAAGGTCGGCACGGCAGGGAAATCCTTGGCGTACTTCGCCACCACCTTCGGGTCGCGCACGCGCAGGTTGTGCTTCGCGGCGATCTCCTGGGCTTCCTCGCTCCAGAGGTATTTCAGGTAGGCCTCGGCCTGCTTGCGGCTGCCCTTGCGGTCGACCACCTTGTCGACCACCGCGACCGGGTTCTCGGCCAGAACGGTGCTCTTCGGATAGACCATGTCGAAGTTCTTTCCGAACTCCTCGACGATGGACTGCACCTCGCTCTCGAAGGTCACCAGCACGTCGCCCATGTTGCGCTGCGCGAAGGTGGTGGTGGCCGCGCGGCCGCCGCCGTCGAAGACCGGCACGTTGGCGAAGATCTTCTGCGTGAGGTCGCGCGCCTGCGCCGGCGTGCCGCCGGCCTTGATCACCGAGCCCCAGGCGGCCAGGTAGCCGTAGCGGCCGTTGCCGGTGACCTTCGGGTTGGGGATGATGACCGAGGTGCCCGGGCGTGCCAGATCGGCCCAGTCCTTCACGCCCTTCGGATTGCCCTTGCGCACCAGGAAGATGGTCATCGAGCTGGTCGGCGCGGCGTTGTTCGGCAGGCGCTTGGCCCAGTCGGCGGCGATCAGGCCCTTGTCGGCGACCACGTCGATGTCCAGCGCCTGGTTCATCGTGATGACATCGGCCTCCAGGCCCTCGATGACGCCGCGGGCCTGCTTGCTCGAGCCGCCATGCGACTGGTTCAGCACGATGTCCTCGCCGGTGGTCTTCTTCCAGTGCGCGGCGAAGGCCTTGTTGTAGTCCTTGTAGAACTCGCGCGAGACGTCGTAGCTGACGTTGAGCAGCGGCGGCGCGGCCAGCGCGGCACCGGCCGGCATCAGGCCGGCGACGGCGGTCAGGGCGGCGGCAGCGTTGCGCAGAAGTTGGCGACGGGTCGTGTGCTTCATGTCGGGCTCGTGGGCGGAGAGGCTGCGGATCGTAGAACCGGCGCGTTCTGCGTACAACGCATTTTTTGTTGGTTGCTTATGCGGATGGCGAATATCAAGACCATCTGCTGCGTTCATCGCCGGGTGACGACGCGGTCGAAGGTGCCGCCGTCGCTGAAGTGCGTCTTCTGGGCCTCGCGCCAGCTGCCGAACACGTCGTCGAGGCGGAACAGCTCGATCTTCGGGAACTGCGCGGCGTACCTGGCCGCGGCCTTCGGGTCGATCGGGCGGTAGTAGTTCTGGCCGGCCAGATCCTGGCCTTCGGCCGAGTACAGGTACTCCAGATAGCCCTGCGCGACCGCGCGCGTGCCCTTTTTGTCGACCACCTTGTCGACCACCGCCACCGGCGGCTCGGCCAGGATGGACTGCGCCGGCGCCACGACCTCGAACTTGCCCGGCCCCAGCTCCTTCAGCGCCAGCAGCGCCTCGTTCTCCCAGGCCTGCTGCACGTCGCCGATGCCCCGCTCGACGAAGGTGACGGTGGAGGCGCGCGCGCCGGTGTCGAGCACCGGCACGTTGGCGAAGAGCTTCTGCACAAACTCCAGCGCCTTCGCGTCGGAGCCGGAGGTCTTCTTCGCCCAGCCCCAGGCGGCCAGGTAGTTCCAGCGCGCGCCGCCCGAGGTCTTCGGGTTCGGCGTGATCACCGAGACGCCCGGCCGGGCCAGATCCGCCCAGTCCTTGACGCCCTTCGGATTGCCCTTGCGCACCAGGAAGACGATGGTCGAGGTGTAGGGCGAGCTGGCGTGCGGCAGGCGCTTCTGCCAGTCGGCGGGCAGCAGCTTGGCCTTGTCGGCGATCTCGTCGATGTCGTAGGCCAGCGCCAGCGTGACCACGTCCGCCTCCAGGCCGTCGATGACCGAGCGGGCCTGCTTGCCCGAGCCGCCGTGCGAGGCCTTGACCGTCACGGTGTCGCCGGTCTTCGCCTTCCAGTGCGCGGCGAAGGCCTTGTTGAAGTCCTGGTAAAGCTCGCGCGTCGGGTCGTAGGAGACGTTGAGCAGCGTGAAGTCGCGGGCCTGTGCCTGGGGCGCCAGCGTCATCGCACCGGCGCCCAGCGCGAAGGTCAGGGCCAGGGACAGGGCGTGCAGGGTGGGGCGGCGGCGCATCGGTTCGGCTCTTTCGGTGGGGGTCGAGATGGTGTCGATGCTAGTGTCGCGTCACACCTCGATTGACGGATAGAGCCGCCGAAGCTTGACCCGAGCGGTCTCGGTGGTGAACTGCCAGTTGATCGTGGCGTGGAGCTGATCGCGATGGGCCTGCCAGGCAGCGACCTCGCGACGCACGGTT